>Ga0209382_10000716_pt1 | contig 53504 bp, 51 predicted proteins | sample SoiMetdeltSBSDD5_FD_187599 | JGI IMG/M metagenome (GOLD analysis project Ga0209382, IMG submission 187599) | Bulk soil microbial communities from a Populus tree surrounding site in Tennessee, USA - Soil MetaG P. deltoides SBSDD5 (SPAdes) (version 2) | ecosystem: Environmental > Terrestrial >...
GACGTCTTCGGCGACCTCATCCACGCCCAGGACCACGACGGCATCCCGTCCCAGCCCGGGTACGAGCCGCTGGTGGCGGTGCGGCCCGACGCCCCGACCGGCCCGCCGCTGGCCATCCTCGGCGCCGCCGCCCACGGGGACGAGCCGAGCGCGGCGGACGTCCGCAGCCGCGAGGCGGCCGACGTGGCGGCCGCGGTCACACGTGTCCTGGACGAGGGCTGGCGGGTCGACCGCAACCCACACGGCGCCGCGCCCGAGTGGCAGCCGGCCCGGGCGGGCGACGTCACGATCCTGATCCCCACCCGCACGTCGCTCCCGGCGCTGGAGGACGCCCTCGCGACTGCTGGCATCTCCTACCGGGCCGAGTCGGCGTCGCTGGTGTACGCCAGCCGCCTGGTCCGCGACCTGCTGCTGACGCTGCGGGCGATCGACGACCCCAGCGACGAGCTCACGACCGTGGCCGCACTCCGCTCACCGCTGTTCGCCTGCGGCGACGACGACCTGTTCCGGTACCGGCGGCAGCGGGGCGGCCGCTTCGACTACACGGCGCCGCCCCCCGACGACATGCCGGCGGACGACATCGTGGCGGCCGGCCTGGCCTACCTGCGCGAGCAGCACGAGGCCCGCCGGTGGGCGTCGCCGAGCGAGCTGGCCGACCGGGTGGTGCGAGACCGGCGCGTGCTGGAGCTGGGCGAGGCCGAGGGCCGCGCCCGCGACCTGTGGCGGCGCATCCGTTTCGTGCTCGACCAGGCCCGGGCGTGGACCGACACGACCAACGGAACGCTGCGCCAGTACCTGGCGTGGATCCGCCAGCAGACGGCCGAGGGCAGCCGGGTGGCCGAGGCCGTCCTGCCCGAGACCGACGACGACGCCGTGCGGATCATGACCGTGCACGCGGCCAAGGGCCTCGAGTTCCCGGTCACGATCGTGTCCGGCCTGTCGACCCAACCCCAGTACCGCACGGCCGGCGCCGAGGTCGTGTGGCCGCCCGGGCGCCCGTGCCTGATCCGGATCGGCAAGACCGTGGTGTCCGCCGCGTTCGAGGCCCACCTGCCGATCGACGAGCAGATGTCCCATGACGAGCGTGTGCGCCTCCTCTACGTCGCCTGCACCCGCGCCCAGGACCACCTGATCCTGTCGCTCCACCGCAGGACCCGGAAGCAGCCACCCGACAGCGCCGGCCGCCTGACCAGCGCGGAGCTGCTGGCCAGCGCGCTCGACGACCTCCTCCCGACCCTCCCCGAGATCGCCGCCCCGCCGACCTCGCCGTCGACGACACCGGCCCCCACCGAGCCCACGCCCGCGGCGGCGAACGGCGCCGCCCCGGCCGACCTGCCTCCGCTCGACGAGTGGCGTCGCCGGCGGGAGGCCGCGCTGACCGCCGGCGCCCGTCCCCGCACGGTGGCCGCCACCACGCTCACGCCCGACGGCCGCCCGGACAGCTCGCCCGACCCGGGCCTCCACAAGCGACCCCGCGACCTCGACCTGCCGCCGTGGCAGAAGGGCCGCTACGGCACGGCCATCGGCCGGGCGGTCCACGGTGTCCTCCAGACGATCGACCTGGCGACCGGCGCCGGCCGGGAGCAGGCGGTCGCCGCCCAGGCCGCCGCCGAGGGCGTCATCGGCCACGAGGAGCACGTCGACGCCCTGGTCCGCGCCGCGCTGGCGGCGCCGAGCGTCGTGGCCGCCGCGGGCCGACCCCACTGGCGGGAGCTCTACGTCGGTGTCCCCCTCGGCGGTGACCGGACGCTGGAGGGCTACGTCGACCTCCTCTACCGCCGCGACGACGGCCTGGTGGTGGTCGACTACAAGACCGGCCCACAGAGCCCGGACGCCGACCTCGACCCGCTGGTCGCCCAGTACCGCGCCCAGGGCGCGTCGTACGCCCTGGCCGTCGCGGACGCCACGGGCGAGCCCGTGGTGGAGGTGGTGTTCGCCTTCCTCACGCCCACCGGCTCGGTCGAGCGCACCCTCTCCGACCTGCCCGCCGCTGTCGCCGACGTCCGCGGCCTGGCCACGGAGGCGGGGCGGTGACCATCACACTCGCCGAGGGGGCGCCCGAACTACGGTCGTCCTCCGTGTCTGGTGCCGCCTCACCCACCGCCGAGGCGCTGGCCCGGGTGGTGCGCGAGCTGCCGGGGGGAGGCGAGGCCCGGGGCGGTCAGGTCGACATGGCCGAGGCGGTCGCCGGCGCCATCGCCTCCGGCGACCACCTGGTCGTGCGGGCGGGCACCGGCACGGGCAAGACCCTCGGCTACCTGGTCCCGGCCATCCGGTCCCGCAGGCGGGTCGTCGTCGCCACCGCCACCAGGGCCCTCCAGGACCAGCTGGCGGCCAAGGACCTCCCCTTCCTGGAGCGCCACCTCGACCAGCCCTTCACCTGGGCCGTCCTCAAGGGCCGGTCGAACTACGCCTGCGTCCAGCGCCTGGCCGAGGTCGCCCGGCCCGACGGGGCCGCCGGCGGGACCGACCAGCTGGCGCTCGACGGGCTGGCCGAGCGGGCCGACCCCGACGAGCTCGCCACCCTGGCCGCCTGGGCCGCCACCTCCCCGACCGGCGACCGGGCCGAGCTGCTCGTCGAGCCCAGCGAGGCGGCCTGGTCCGCCGTCAGCACCGGCTCCCGCGACTGCCCGGGCGCCGCCCGCTGCCCGCGGGGCGACCGCTGCTTCGCCGAGGCCGCTCGGGCCCGGGCCGCCGAGGCCGACGTCGTCGTCGTCAACCTCCACCTCTACGGCCTCGACCTCGGTGCCGACGGCGCCATCCTCCCCGAGCACGAGGTCGCCGTCGTCGACGAGGCCCACCTGCTCGACGACGTCATCTCCGCCACTGCCGGCGTCGAGCTCGGGCCGGGCCGGTTCACCCAGCTGGGCCGGGTCCTGCGCGGCATCCTCGCCGGGGCCGAGACCACCATCGCCGGCGTCATCGACGGAGCCGACCTCCTCACCAGCGCCCTGTCGGGCCACCGGGACCAGCGCCTGACCGCCCCGCTCCCCGACGACGTGGGCGCCACGCTCGCGGTCGCCCGCACGCGGGTCGAGTCCGCCCTGTCGGCGCTGCGCAACATCCCCGCGGACGCGAGCGACGACGTCACCAACCGGGCGATCCGGGCCCGCCAGGCCGCCACCGCCCTCGTGGAGGACATCGATGCGGTGGCCCGCCCCGGTGCCGAGCACGTCCTGTTCGTGACCGGGCCCGAGCAGGCGCCGGCCCTCCGGCTCGCCCCACTGGACGTGGCCGGCCTGCTGGCCGAGCGGCTCTGGTCCCGCCGCACCGCCGTGCTGACCAGCGCCACGCTGCCGTCCGGGTTCGGCGCCCAGGTCGGGCTGCCCCAGCGGTCCGACGAGCTGCTCGACGTCGGCAGCACGTTCGACTACCCGGCCAACGGGCTCATCTACTGCGCCTCCCGCCTGCCCCGCCCCACCGACCCTCGCTGGGCGGACGCCGCCATCGAGGAGCTGTCGGCCCTGATCGACGCGGCCGGCGGCCGCACGCTCGCCCTGTTCACCAGTTACAAGGCGATGAACCGGGCCGCCGACGCCCTGCGACCACGCCTGGCGTACCCGATCCTCGTCCAGGGCGACCTCCCCAAGGCCGCGCTGATCGACCGCTTCGCCGCCGACCCCGCCACGTGCCTTTTCGCCACCATGAGCTTCTGGCAGGGCATCGACGTGCCCGGTCCGTCGCTGTCGCTGGTCACCATCGACCGGCTGCCGTTCCCCCGGCCCGACGACCCGCTGCTCCAGGCGCGCCGCGAGCGGGAGGGCACCGGCGCCTTCGCCGCCATCGACGTGCCCCGGGCGGCCACCCTGCTGGCCCAGGGCGCGGGCCGGCTGATCCGCACCGCCACCGACCGGGGCGCCGTCGCCGTCCTCGATCCCCGGCTGGCCACCGCCGCCTACGGGCCCAAGATCGTGGCCGCGCTCCCTCGCATGCGCCGGACCCGCGACCGCTCCGAGATCGAGGCCTTCCTGCGCAGCCTGCGGAGCCCGGTCACGGCCTGAGGTCGTCCGCTCAGAACCCGAGGCGGTCGAGCGACCCGGGCCGCCGCTGCCAGTCCTTGTCGACCTTGACGTGCAACTCGAGGTAGGCGCCCTCGGGCAGCTGCCGGCGGACCGCCCTGCCCACCTGCTTGAGCACCGCCCCCCGGTGCCCGATCACGATCCCCTTCTGCGACTCGCGCTCGACCAGGATCTCGACGCGTATGTGGGGCCACTCCCACTCCGTCACCCGGGTGGCGATCGAGTGCGGCAGTTCCTCCCGCGCCACCGCCAGAAGCTGCTCGCGCACCAGCTCCGCCACCTGGAACGCCTCCGGCACGTCGGTGACCATCCCCTCGGGGTAGTAGCGCGGCCCCTCGGGCAACCGGGACACCAGGTGCTCCACCAGCGCGTCGACGCCGTCGCCGGTCCTGGCCGACACGGGAAAGTACTCCGACCGGTCCAGCTCCGCCGCCGCGTGCAGCTGGCTGAGCACGGTCTCGGGCCGGGCGGCGTCCACCTTGTTGACGACCACGACCGCGTCCGGGGGCACCCGGTCGGCCACCCACCGGTCGCCCCGCCCCAACGGCTGGGTGGCGTCGATCACCAGCACCACGACGTCGACGTCGCCGATCGTCGACTCGGCCGCCACGTTCAGCCGTTCGCCGAGCGGCGTGCGCGGCTTGTGGATCCCCGGCGTGTCGACGAACACCACCTGGGCGTCCGGCCGGTCGAGGACGCCCTGAATCCGGTGTCGGGTCGTCTGGGGCTTGTCGGAGACGATCGCCACCTTCTGCCCCAGGATCCGGTTGAGCAGCGTCGACTTCCCGACGTTCGGCCGACCCACCAGGCTCACGAAGCCGGACCGGAGGCCGGGGGTGGCCGGCGCGGCGCCGTCGGTCGCTGGTTCGACGGCGTCGCTCGGATCCACCCCCGGCACGCTACCGGCCCGGGATGGGTGGCAGTCTCAGGTGGCCGCGTGGCCGATGTCGCTGGTGGCCAGGTTCACGACCGGGTTCTCGCCGCTGAACAGGCCCCACGGCGACTCCCACCCCGGGACCTGCCACAGGTGCGCCATCCACAGGCTCTGCCCGAACGTGCGGCCCTTCTGGGCGCCGATCGAGTCGCACAGGTCCTGCGGCGTCTGGTCCGGCCCGACGACCATGCCGCCGAGCACGCACAGCGACGGGTGGACGTGCCACGAGTCGTTGGGTCCCGTGAAGCCCTCGGGAGGGTCCTCGCCGACGACCGCGTAGCTGAACCCGACCAGCACCGACGTCGGCTCGTTGCCGTTGTAGAGCAGCATCTCGGGCTCGGCCGGGTCGAAGCCGTCGTCCATCACGTAGCGGATGTTGATGTAGTGGGCCCCGATCCCCGGCACGTAGGGCGTGACCTGGAAGTAGCCGGCCGCCGTGGCGTCGGCCGCGGTGCCGAAGCGGGGGATGAGCGTGCCCGCGGTCTGGAGCTCGCCCTGCAGCTTCAGCGTCTCGGCCGGGTCGGTGAGGTCCTGCCACACCGACACGCCGTGCGAATGCATCGTCGGCTCGTCGGTGTCGCCGGTCTGCTCGCCGTTCTCGGCCAGGAGCGCGTTGGCGACCGTCCAGCGGGCGAAGGCCGCGATGATCTCCTCGCGGTCGGCCTCCGGCAGGCCGGCCAGCAGCCGGGACCGGTTGCGGATCTGCTGGGCGACGTACTGGCGGTTGATCTCGCTGAGCCGGTCGATCTCGGACGGGGGCAGGTGGCCGGTGAGGGCGGCCAGCCGCTGCTCGGCGAAGTCGTCGCCGCCCGCCGCGGCCCCGTCGTCGTGGCCGTGGTCCATGCCGGGCATCTCGCCCATCGCGTCGCCGTGACCGTGCTCGTCGCCGTCGGCGTGGGCGTGGCCGCCGCCGAGCGACGGGACCACCGACGCGGTGACGAGGCCGATGAGCGCCACCGCCGGCACCGCGGCGAGGATCGGGCTGATCCGGCGGGGCGCTGCCGGGGACGCGGTGGCCGCCCGGCTCGCCCACCCGAACACGATCGCCAGGGCCGCCAGCGCCGCGACCACCTCGATGGCGGAGGCCAGCGTGTCGGGGAACCCGACCGGCTCGGGCTCGTCGCCCGGCAGGCCGGCGGTGCGCGACAGCAGCCACAACCCGGCCACGCCCAGGTTGAACACGGCGCTGCCGAGCAACCACGCCCGCCGGGGCTGCCACCGGAAGGCCAGGGCGGCGGCCCCCAGCAGCTGCGCCCATCCGGCCACCAGGAAGAACACGCCGTGCGAGGTCTGCTCGGCCAGGTGGTCGGGCGCGAAGGCGAAGTGGATCACGGCGGCGCCGAGCATGGCCAGCGCCGCCAGCGTGCGGAGGAGGCCGGTCGCCCCCGTGTCGCCCGGCGGGGTGGCGTCGGGCGCGGATGTGGTCGTTGCGGCGTCGTCGGTCGGCGTGGACACGGCGCGTCCCTCCCTGGTGCGGCGAAGCGAGGCCCCCGGCTCGACACCCCCGGTCGAGGCGTCCCGAGAAAGGTTACTTGCAGTAAGCGAGTGTAGTCACCGTTCCCTCTCGACACGCACCCGCACGGCGACGTCGATCGGGTCGAAGCCCAGCAGACCGGCCCCGGGGGCGAAGCGCGGCGGCTCGACGACCGCACGGCCGGCCACCACGTCGCCGGCGCCGTCGCCGTCCTCGTCGACCACGTCGAGCTCGACCACCGTCGACGGCTGGCGGCCGATCGCCCCCAGGTTGTCCTCGGCGCCGGCCGCCAGGGCGCCAAGCTCGGCCTCGCCGGCCCCGCCGCCGCCGGCGGCCCGCGACGCGGCATCGTGGAGTGTGGCCCGCACGACGGACGTCGCGTAGAGCCCGAAGATGACCTGCACCGCCAGGAACAGGCAGGTGAGGAAGACGAGGAACCCGATGGCCGTCGAGAAGACGCCCGCGCCGCGATCGTCCCGGCGCGCTGCCCGGGTCATCCCCCGCCGATCCGGTCGACCTGCTCCTCGGTGCGGGTGGACACGTCGGTCCACAGCCCGTCGAAGGTCACCCACATCGCCGCCCCGATGAGGGCCATGATCAAGACGACGATGGCGGCCGAGATGACGCCCTCGCCCCGGTCGTCGCGGCGCGAGCACCGGCCGGGCGGCGGACTGGACGAAACGCTGGGATCGGGGGGCACGGAAGGCTCCTCTCAGGTGTTGGCGAAGAGGCGCAGCGCCTCGACGAACGGAACGGCCAGGAAGATCACGCCGGGGACCAGGGCGGCGACGGTGACGGGGATCCACACCTGCTGGCCCCGGCGCTCGATCGCCTCGACCAGCTCGCGGTGCACGTCCCGGCGGATGGCGCGGGCCTCCTCCCCCACCAGCCGCGCGAGATCGCCGGCCTGGCGGTTGAGGGCGAGCACGCTCACCAGCCGGTCGAGCGCGTCGACGTCGACGACGGCGGCCCACTCCCGCAGCGCCTGTACCTCGGTGAGGCCCTGGCGGACGCGGCCGGTCACGCGCACCAGGTCCCGCCCGCACGCGCCCTTGCCCCGGGCGGCCAGCCGGGACAGTGCGGCCCCGAGCGAGTAGCCGGCACCCAGCAGCATGCCGAGCTGCTCCGACACCACCGGCAGCTCCAGGAATATGCGCCGCTGCCAGGCCGCGGACTCGGCCGCCAGCCGCTGCTCGACGACGAGGAAAGCGAGCGCGGCCCCGCCGACCACGAACAGCAGTGCCAGCAGCCCACCCACACCGAGCACCAGCGCGACGAGGGCCCCGCCGACCAGCCCCGCCACGGCCCAGGCCAGCTGGCGGACCCGGAACGCGGTCACGTCGAGCGGCGAGTGGACGCGCTCCAGCCGCACGGCCAGTGCCTCGGTCACGCCGAACGCCCGGGCCACCCGCTCACCGACCGCCCGCGCCAGCGGGCCGATGACCTGCCCGAACGACGCCGCCGACATGATGGCCCCCCGCCGCCGGGCCGACGCCCCGCCCGGCACGTAGGGCGCCAGCCGATCGACCAGCGGCCGCCGCCGGAACCAGCGCAGCTCGCTCGCCAGCAGCGTCGAGCCGGCGAACAGGCACAGGCCCACGAGGGCCAGCAGCCGCCCACTCATTCGTAGAACACCCGCTCTTCCTCGGGCAGCCGCAGCAGGCGACCCGCCCACAGCCAGCAGGTGACGATGCCGAGGATCCCGATCGCCACCATCGTCTGCCCCGACGGCGTGGCGTAGGCCGCCCGCCCGTCGCCGATGCTCATCCCGACGAGCGCCATGCCCGCCGGCACCAGCAGCACGAACCGCCTGGCGAACCGCACGCCCGCCTGTTTGGCACGAGCATCCTTGCGGCCCTGGACGTCGATGACCCGGTCGTCGATCAAGGCGTCCAGCCGCCGGTCGAGGTCGGCGCCGCCGATCTCGTGGGCGACCAGCAGCGTCTCGCAGGCGGCGTCGGCCGTCGGGTCGGCCAGCGCAGCCTTGAGGACCGAGACGGTCCGCTCGAAGTCGGTCGACAGCAGCCACTCCCGGTGGGCGGCCTCGAACGCGGGGCGCAGGCTGTCCGGCGCCCGGCGCCCCGCCTCGAACAGGGCCTGGGGGACGGACCGGCCCAGGCCCGAGGTCAGGATGCGGATCTCCTCGATGATGCGGGGCCACGACTCCTGGGCGGCCGCCCGCCGCCGGCGGCGCCGCACCCGATACGAGGCGAGCGGGGTGGCGGCCAGGCACGTGCCCAGCACCAGCGCCGGGAGCGGCCCGCCGAACGCGGCCCAGCCCACGGCCACGCCGCCGGCCGCCAGCGCGGCGCTCACCATGGCGAGCTCGCGGGCCCCGACCTCGGCCAGCCCGGCCTGCACCATCCAATCGGCCGCCCGCCGCCGGGACCGTAGGCGTGGCCCCTCGGTCCTCGGCCCGAGCCGCAGGCCCGACCAGCCGAGGGCCAGGGCGGTGTAGAGGTAGAAGGCGCCCGCCGCCGCGGCCAGCCCCAGCCCGAGCCCGGTCATCGCAGCACCAGCCGGTCGTCGCGCAGGCGCCGGATGTCGTGGCCCGCGTCGGCCAGCCGCCGGACCGCCCGGGTCGGAACGTCGCCCGTCCACGCCAACGGCGCCCCGGCGCCGGCCCGCCGGAACACCTCGGTGACGGTGAAGTGGGTGGCCCCGGGCCCGCCCGCCAGGTCCTCCACCAGCGCCACCTCCATCACCCGCGGCCCGGCCGGCGTGCGAGCGCAGTGCACGACCACGTCGATGCTCTCGCTGACCAGGCTGTTCAGCGCCGCCAGCGGCAGCCCTCCCCCGGCCGCGTCGGTCAGCTGGCACACGAACCGCAGGCGGGTCAGCGCCTGGCGGGCCGACCCGGCGTGGATGGTCGTGTAGCCGGTCACGCCCGACGACAGCGTGAGCAGCAGGGGCAGCGCCTCGCGGTCCCGCACCTCGCCCACGATGGCCACGTCCGGCGCCATGCGCAGGAACCCGGCCACGAGCCGCCGCAGGTCGATGGCCGGCCGGTCGGCCCGGGCGGGCCGGGTCTGCATCTGGGCGACGTTGGGGACGGGGACGTCCGACTCGAAGACCTCCTCCGCCACCACCACCCGCAGCGCCGGGTCCAGCTCGGCGGTGGTGCAGGACAGCAGCGTCGTCTTGCCCGAGCCCGGCGGGCCGGCGAACACGATCGACAGCTGGGCGCACACGCAGGCCCGCAGGAACTGGGCGACCTGGGCCGTGAGCATGTCCCGCTCGACGAGCTCGCTCAGGCTCTTGAACGGGATGCCGGTGAACTTGCGGATGTTGACGAGCACGTGACCGCCCCGGGCGACGTCGCCGTGCACGATGTGGACCCGGGCGCCGCCGTCGAGCTGGGCGTCCTGGAGGCCCTCCGCCGGGTCGAGCTTGCGGTGGGCGGTCGAGGCGTCGTCGAGGAGCTTGGTCAGCGTGCGCAGGACGTGGTCGTCGTCGTGGAAGACCTCGTCGTGGTAGCCGGACGGCCCGCGATGCCTCCGAACGAAGATCGTGTCCGGGGAGTTCAGCATGATCTCCCAGACGTCGTCGTCGGCCAGCAGCGGTGTGAGCGGCCCGTGGCGGGCCAGGTTGCGAAAGGCCCGCTCGGCCACGAGCGCCGGGTCGGGCAACGGGAAGGCCCGCCGGCCCCGCCGGTGGTCGTCGTTCCAGCGGGCGACCTCCTCGGCGATGAGCGCCCGCAGCCTGGCCTCGCCGCCCGCCGCCGACATCTCCAGCGCGATGTCCTTGGCCCGCTCCTGCACCGCCCGCTCGATCTCGACCAGCGGTGAGAAAGGCGCGGCCGGGCTCATGTCGCGACCTCGTCGTCGGCCCAGCTACCGAGGGACCCGGGGAGGACCGGCACCGGCTCGGGCACGGCGGCGGGCGGCGGCTCCGTGCCTCGGTGGCGGGCCGGATCGAGCAGCGCCCGCACCGCACCGGTCAGCGGCTTGACCAGCGGGGCCGGCGGCGGGGCGTTGTCCCGGACCAGCTCGGCGACCCGGCGCCGCTCCGGCAGGTACACCGGGCCGGCGGCGAGGACCACCCCGGGGTTCGTCGCCGCCAGCAGGCGCGTGAAGGCCGAGGCGGCCTCGGCCCGCTGGCGGGGGTTGCGGGGCGCCCGGTTCACGACCGGCAGGAGGCGGCCGGGGGCGACGCCGAGCTCCAGGAGGTCGCGGGTGACCCGGAGGTGGGCGTGGACGCCGGCCACCCCGGCCTGGCCCACGACCAGGACGAGGTCCGCCAGGGTGAGCGTGTGGCGGGCCAGTGCGTTGCGGTCCTCGACGTCGAGCGAGCCGCACTGCTCCTCGCCCTCCATGTCGGCGTCGACGTCGGCGACCACGACGCGGTAGGCGCCCCGCAGCCCGTCGAGCGCGGCGTCGAGCGCCCGGGGCCGGACCGCGGTCCAGTCGCGGTGCCGGCGCAGGCCGAGGAGGACGTCGTAGCCGCGGTCGGGCACGGCGAAGCACAGCTCGTGGACCTGCTCGGGCGGGAGGCTGCCTGCCCGGTGGGCCTCGACCAGCTCGAGCAGGCCGGGCACGACGTCCCCGGCGTCGTGCAGCAGCGCTTGGTGGCCGTCCAGCGCGAGGTCGGCCAGCACCACCAGGCCGCGGTCCCGGGGGTCGGCAGCCAGGCCGGTGGACAGCGCCATCGCCAGGGTCGACCGTCCCACGCCGCCGGCTCCCGTGACCGCCACGAGCCGGCCCCGCCACGATCCCGCCGCCGGCTCGCCTGCGGGCTGGGTCGGCCCGGCGAGCTCGTCACCCCGGGAGAGCGGGCGGGCCACGGCCCGCAGCGCATCGAGCAGCTGGTCGCGCTCGAAGGCGGCGGGGAGCACGGCCTGGACGCCGAGGTCGGGCCACGGCCGGGTCGAGCGGCCGTCGTCGACCGCCACCACCACGCACCCGTACTGCCACGCGAGCTCGACGAGGTCGCGGTCCAGCGCCGACAGCCCGGCGTCGACCAGCAGCGCCGAGAACGGGCGTCCCGAGCGCAAGCGGGCCCGGGCCTCCTCGGCGGACACGACCTTCACGAAGTCGACCGGCAGGGCCGCCGACGTCGCCCACCGGGCGACGTCGGCGAACCACGGGGCCCGGACCCGAGCCAGGCCGAGCACGACGTAGCGGTCGGCGGCGGCCATCAGCGGCCCTCCGCGGGGGCGGGTGGGGCCTGCGCCTCGGTCGTCGGCGGCTCGGCCCCGTGCGCGGTCGAGCCGCGCCGGCTCACGTGGGTGGTGCGGACGAGCGTGACGGCGCCCGCGGCTGCCGCGTCAACGACCGACGCCCGGTCGCGGGCCTCGGCCACCGCCAGCGTGACCGTGAGCTCCTCGCCGTCGGCGAAGGCGCCGCCCGGGGCCGTCACGTCCACGATCCGCAGGCCCGGGGCCACGACCGCGGTGCCGTCCTCGCCGCTGGCGTAGACGTCGACCAGGTCCCCCGGCCGGAGGCGGCCGTCGACCGCCCGCTCCCGCGGCAGCGCCAGCGACACCTCGGCGGCGGGGTCCCCCGAGCCCTGGTCGCTGAGCGACCCGGCCTGGATCAGCTCGCCGGCGCCGATCGGTGCGACCGTCACCCGACCCTCCAGCCCGGCTCCGTCCCGGAACGCGGCCGCCGCCACCTCGCCCGGCAGGTCCATCCGCACGAACCGCACCGCCTCCTCCGTGAGCGGGTCGCCGGGGCGGAGGTCCTGGCCCGCGACCGCATAGGACCGGTGCGGCTCGGCGGCCGCCTGCGACCAGGCTGCGAACGTCCCGACGCCCGCCAGCGCCACCAGCACGCCGCCCAACACCGCCCGGCCGCCGGGCACGCCGGCGGGGCGCGCCACCTGGCGTCGGCCCGGGGCCGCGGGCCCGGCTTCCGTTGCCGTGCCGCCGTTGACCGACCGTGTCATGACCATGGTCTCTCGCATCTCCCAGCGTTTCGTGCGCGTCGAGCTACCGGCCGCCGGCCGGTCTCTCTGAGTGCTGAAGGCGCACCACGCGCCCCTGCGCGGCCACGCTTGCGCCGGTTCGCAAGCGTGGTGACGCCCACACAATACGTGCTCCACAGCCATTCGCCAGGATTTGACCGAAAGATGCCAAAACACCATGCGAAGGAGTAAGGTGTCCGCCGTGAACACCAACGAGACCGAATGGCTCTCGACCCAAGAGGCTGCACGACGGCTCGGGATCACTCCCCGAACGCTCTACAGGTTCATCGACCACGGAGAACTGCCGGCGTACCGCTTCGGACGGGTCATCCGACTCCGCGGCCACGAGGTCGACGACTTCATCAGAAGGTCGCGCATCCAGCCGGGCGAGCTAGAGCACCTGTACCCCGAGCCCGCGGTCAAGGGCGAGGAAGACGTCTGACAGTCGACGGCGGCGACGGCCGGGCACGACAGCTGTCCGGCCCGTCACGCCGTTGTCCACAGTGCACAGGTTGGCGACAGGAAGTTCACAGGGTTGCCCCTCTCGTAGCCCACAGGCCGGGCGTCGTACGGTGCTCTCCATGCCGACGTTCGAGGTGATCCTGCGAGACCGGACCGTCGAGACCGTCGACGGCGCCGACGCCTACCAGCAAGAGGGCCCCATGACCACGTTCTTCCGGCGGGGCGACGGGCGTGAGGTGATCGACTCGTGGAGCACGCGGGTGGCGAGCTTCCGCACCGCCGACCTCCTCGTGATCCGGCGGAGCGAGGCCGCGGCGGCGGGCACGGCCCCGGCCGGGGGACGCGTGCACGCCCTGGCGGGCTGATTCATCCCCTACCGGTTGTCGGCGCTGAAGTGCATGTAGTCGACGGGTCGCGTCCAGCTGCCGCCCCACGCCCAGCCGATCGCCCCGAACCCCTCGACGACCACGTCGCCCGGCTGGATCATCCCCTGGCGGACGTGGGTGCGGTCGAGGTAGGACGTCGCCAGCTCCGGCAGCACCCGCTCCCCGCTGTGGTAGGGGTTCTGGAACGGGTTGACGTCGACCGCCCGGCCGTACGCGTGTGACGACCACGTCGTCGAGCCCCGCGTCGGCCGGCAGGCGAAGGCCGACGTGTTGTTGCCGTCGCCGGTGGGCGGGGCGTCGATGTCGGCGGCGGACGTGACCCGCATCTCCTCGACGGGGTAGCCGGCGTCGAACAGCTGGCGGAACACCTCGACGAGCCCGTCGGCCGCGTCCCGGTGGACCAGCAGCTCGCCGGTGTGCGCCGCGCCGTCGAAGCCCCGGAACGACACCGTCACGTACCGCAGGTCGTCGAGTGTCACGGGGCACGCCGGCTGCCAGGACGACCGCGCCGCCACGTCCGGCGGGACCGGCGCGACCGACGCGTGGAACCCGCCGTCGGCCGGTGGCGGCAGTACGTCGACGGTGGCCAGCTGGCGAGGATCGAGCTCCGGCGGCGTCGGCTGGGGCGCCACGGTCCCGTCCGGCCCGGCGGCCAGGATCCGGGTGCCGAGCCAGTCGGGCCGGGCGTGCGGATCGGGCGCGGTGGTGGGCGGCGCCGGGGGCGCCGTGGTGTCCGTCGCGGGCGCGGTCGACGACGTCGCGGAGGAGCCGGGCGCGTCGGCGGACGGTCCGCCACCGGCGCAGGCCACGGTCGACAGGGCCAGAGCGACGACCGCGGCAGCGAGCCACCGGTCACGCATCGCACCGACCGTACCGGCGCACCCCGCCGGATGACCACCTCGCGTGAGGTGCCGGATGCCACACCGGCTGGATCAACCCAGCACGACCTCGGCGATCGCATCCAGCGGGACGTACCACGCCGCGGGCGGCTCACCGCCGCCCCGCACGACCGCCACGTCCCGTCCGACCGAGCGCAGCTCGCCCGCCAGCGCCTCGCCATCGGCGGTCACAACCAGGACCCGCTCCCCCGCCTCGGCCAGCCCCGCGGCGACGTCCGCCAGCCGCAGCGTCCCGCCGGAGGGCCGGTCCCCGACCACGGTCGCCACGCCCGGCCGGGTCCGCAGCGACGCCACCGCCCCCAGGGCCACCAGCGCCGCCCCCGCCGGGTCGTCGACGGCCACGAAGTCGGCCCCCACCGCCAGCACCGGGCCGGTGTGGCGCCGCCCCGACCGGGTGTGGACCGCCACCACCCCGCCCCCCTCCACCAGGTCGCAGAGCACCCCGGCCACCGTGCTCTCCTCCTCGGCCTGGCGGCGCAGCCACCGCTCCCGGGACCGCCCCCGGGCCGCCTCGTCGACCCTGGCCTCCGCCGCCCACCTCTCCAACCGGGCTGTCAGCCCCTCGCCGGACGACAGCCCGACGCGCTCGAACCCCGAGAACCGGTCCACGCCACCCCTACCCGAGCGACGGCCGGCGGCCGATCGCGTCCTGGACCTCGGCCGCGGTGACCGTGAACGGCTCGAACCGCACCAGCCACCACGTCGCGCCGGCGTCCACCCATGGCCGGGGGTCGGCGTCGATCGTCCCCTGGACCGCCACGTCGAACGCCCCCGCGCCCGCCGGCCGGTGTGCCGCCACCAGCTTCAGCATGTCGGTCAGGTCGCCGGGGGCCGGCAGCCCGATCGGGAACACGCCGTCGTAGCGCGCCGCCCGCCGGAGCGGGTACCGGAACCCGTGGCGGGCCCCCAGCCACACCGGGATCCGGGGCTGCTGCACCGGCGGAGGCCGGAACACGACCCCGTCGGCCACGTACGCCGCGCCGTGATGGGTGACCTCCTCCGCCGACCAGAGCCGCACCAGCAGCTCCAGGCCCTCGTCCAGCAGCCGGCCCCGCGCGACCGGGTCGGTCTCCTCACCGAGCGCGCTCAGCTCCCGCCCCGGGTCCCCGCCCAGCCCGGCCCCGAAGATCAGGCGACCGCGGGACAACCGGTCGAGGCTCGCCGTCTCCCTGGCCAGCTTGTGCGGCCGGCGCCGGGGAACGGGCGTCACCATCGGTCCGATCCGCAACCGTGTGGTGGCCGCGGCCACCGCCGCCAGCGTCACCCACGGGTCGGCGATGTCCGACACGGGCGCCCGGTACAACATGTGATCCCAGACGAACAGCCCGTCCCAGCCGGCGGCCTCGGCCTCCGCTCCGAGCTCGGCCACGAGGCCGGGGTCGGCGAGCTCGCCGAACACCGGGAGGAAGATTGCGGTGCGGGGGCGGTCGGTCACGCACGGCAGCGTAGGGGCCTAGGCTGGGTCCCTCGTGGCGACCACCCAGGTCAAGATCTCCGTCCCCGGCAACCACCTCATGGCCGACCTCCTCGGACAGCGTGACGAGCTTCTGCGCGTCGTCGAGTCCGCCTTCTCGGGCGTCGAGATCCACGTGCGGGGCAACGAGATCGCCATCACGGGCGACGAGGCCGACAAGGTCGGCCACCTCTTCGAGGAGCTGGTGCTGCTGCTCGAGCGGGGCCAGCGCCTGGAGCCGGCCAGCGTGGTGCGCACCATCGACATGGTGCGGGCCGACGAGCGCCCGTCCGAGGTCCTGACCGCCGAGGTGCTGCGCTCGGCCCGGGGTCGCACCGTCCGCCCCAAGAGCGCCGGGCAGAAGCGCTACGTCGACGCCATCCGCGACAACGTCATCACGTTCGGCATCGGGCCCGCCGGCACGGGCAAGTCGTGGCTGGCCGTCGCCACGGCCGTGCAGGCGCTCCAGGCCAAGCAGGTCGACCGCATCATCCTCACCCGCCCCGCGGTCGAGGCCGGCGAGCGGCTCGGCTTCCTGCCCGGCGACCTCGCCGCCAAGATCGACCCCTACCTGCGGCCGCTCTACGACGCCCTCTACGACATGGTCGAGCCCGAGGGCGCCCAGCGCCTGCTCGAGCGGGGCACGGTGGAGGTCGCGCCGCTCGCGTTCATGCGGGGCCGCACGCTGAACCAGAGCTTCATCATCCTCGACGAGGCGCAGAACACCACGCCCGAGCAGATGAAGATGTTCCTGACCCGCATCGGCTTCGGCTCCAAGGCGGTGGTGACCGCCGACATGACCCAGGTGGACCTGCCCACCGGGCGCAGCGGCATGACCCACCTCGATCGCATCCTGGGCGGCATCGATGGCCTGGAGTTCGTCCGCCTCAGCTCCAAGGACGTCGTCCGCCACCACATCGTCCAGGACATCGTCGACGCCTACGAGCGCGCCGATCAGTCCCGGGCAGCCCGGGACGGCCAGTGACCCCGCCCGAGGCTCCCCCACCGGGGGCGTCCCGGCCGGGGGAGGACGCCGACGTCCGCCGCCCCGCGCCGCGGCCGCCCCGCCTGGGCCCGGAGGGCGACGTCGAGGTGTTCGGGGCCGACGAGCAGTCGGCCGCTCCGGTCGACGTCGACCGCTGGGTGGCGCTCGCCCACGACGTCCTCGTGGCCGAGGGCGTGCAGGGCGACGCCGAGCTGTCGCTCCTGTTCGTCGACGAGGCCACGATCGCCGAGCTCAACCACCGGTTCATGGACGCCAAGGGCCCGACCGACGTGCTGGCGTTCCCCATCGACGACCCGGTGGTGGCCGGTCGCTCGCCCGACGCCGGCACGACCGGCCCCGACCGCGAGGACCCGGACCCCGGCGACCTGCCGCTGCTCCTCGGCGACGTCGTGGTGTGCCCGGCGGTGGCCGAGCGCCAGGCGCCGTCCCACGCGGGCAGCTACGAGGACGAGATGGCGCTGCTGGTCGTCCACGGCATCCTGCACGTGCTCGGCCACGACCACGCCGAGCCCGACGAGACCGCGGTCATGCAGGCCCGCGAGCGCGAGCTGCTCGACCGGTTCCACCGTCGGCGGTGAGGGGTGGGCACGGTGGCTGTCACGGTCACGGCGACGGACGTCTGGCTGCTCGTGGCCATCGGCGTCCTGCTGGTGGCGTCGCTGCTGCTGGCCGCGGCCGAGACCGCACTGGTCCGGGTGCCGCGGCCCCGGGCCGAGGACCTGACCGAGGAGGGCCGGCGGGGCGCCGCCACGCTGGTCGAGCTGCTGAGCCGGCCGGAGCAGTACGTCACCACGGTGATGTTCCTGCTCGTGGCGTGCCAGCTGGTCGAGGCCACGCTGGTCGGCGTCGTGGGCGACAGGCTGTTCGGGGTCGTCGGCCTGATACTGGCCACCGCCCTCAACGTGGTGCTCGTGTTCGTGGTCGCCGAGACCGCCCCCAAGACCTGGGCCATCCTCAACCCTGAACGGGTGGCGCTGCGGGCGGCAGGCCTGGTGCGGGCGCTGGCGCAGTTCCCGCCCCTGCGGCTGATCACCCGGCTGCTGATCGGGCTGGCGAACCTGGTCCTTCCCGGCCGGGGCCTGAAGCAGGGGCCCTACGTGTCCTCGGAGGACGAGCTGCTGGCGGTGGCGGAGGTCGGGGTCGAGGAGGGGGTGATCGAGGAGGACGAGCGCGCCCTCATCGAGTCGATCATCGAGTTCGGCGACACGATCGTGCGGGAGGTCATGGTCCCGCGGCCCGACATGATCACGGTGTCGCACAAGTTCCGCGTGGCCGACGTGATGGAGGTCGTGCTGCTCAACGGCTACAGCCGGCTGCCGGTGTGCGCCGACGGTCTCGACGACATCGTCGGGCTGGCCTACGCCAAGGATCTCATGGCGGCCGAGCGGGACGGCAACGAGGACGCGGTGGTGGCCGGGTTCGTCCGGCCGGCCCGGTTCGTGCCGGAGACCAAGCGGGTCCCGGACATGCTGCGGGAGATGCAGCGGGACAAGTTCCACATGGCGATCGTCGTCGACGAGTACGGGGGGACGGCGGGGTTGGTCACGTTGGAGGACATCATCGAGGAGCTGGTCGGCGAGATCGTCGACGAGTTCGACGTGGACGACCCCCTGATCGAGCCGCTGGCCGGCGGTGGCATCCGGGTGCACGGCCGCACGTCGCTCGACGAGGTGAACGACCTGCTGGGCGCCCGCTTCCCCGAGGGCGACTGGGACACGATCGGCGGGCTGGTCTACGACCGCATCGGCCACGTGCCGGTGGAGGGCGAGTCGGTGCGGCTCGGCGGCTGGCGGCTGACGGCCCAGCGGATCCAGGGCCGGCGGATCGGACGGGTGAGCATCACACCGGAGGGCACCGGGCCGGGCACCGACCGCTCGCCGCCCCGGGCGAGCGGGGACACGGGGCAGGTCGGCGGGATCGAGGCGCTGCCGTTCGGGCTGCTGATCTTCGTGGTCGGCATCCTGCTGATCGCCAACGCGTGGGCGGTGGTCGACGCCAAGCTGGCCGTCGACGCTGCGGCCCGCCAGGCCGGCCGCAGCTACGTGGAGGCCGACGTCGGCGACGCGTTCACGGCCGGCGACGCCGAGGCCGCGGCGGTGCGGGCCGGCCGGGAGGCGCTGGCGGTCCACGGCCGGGACCCGGAAGCGGCGTCGGTGGCGCTGACCGGGCTGGACACGGTCGGCGGCCAGGTGGGCTTCACCCGCTGCGCCCGGGCGACGTTCACCGCCAGGTACGAGGTGCCCGCCCTGACCATCCCGTGGATCGGCGGGTTCGGCGACGGGTTCCAGGTGACCAGCACCCACAGCGAGCTGATCGACCCCTACCGGGACGGCGTCCCGGGCAGCGCGGAGGGGTGCGGATGACGGCGCCTCACGACGAGGTCGACCGCGGCAGCACGCTGCTGCTGGTGCCGGCCGGGTTCCTGGTGGTCCTGATCCTGGCGTCGATCGCGGTCGACATGGCGCTCGTGCACCTGCGCCAGCGCCAGGCGCTGGACGTGGCGTCGGGGGCGGCCAACGACGTGGTCACGGCCGTGGCGGACGAGTCCCGGCTGCGGCGTGGCGACGGGCTGGGCCTCGACCAGTCGGCGGCCGAGGCGGCGGTCGGGCGGATCGTCGCCGCCAGCGACCTGGCGCCGAGCGTGGTGGGGGCGCCGGTCGTGCGGGTGACGGACGACTCGGTGGAGGTCGAGCTCACGGTCGAGGCCGACTACATCTTCGCCGGCGCCGTCCCCGGCGCACCCGACAGCACGACCATCACCGCCAGAGCGTCCGCCACGGCGAACGTTTCGTAGGGACGGTTAGCACTTTTCATATCACTTGACAGCTTTCAGGTTGCGTCGTCTATCGTCGGCGCATGGACATGTACGTCCGGTTGGCGATGGACGACGAGGGGCCCGTCGTGGTCAAGTCGGCGGCGGCCGGCGCGCAGGATCGCCTGCGGGCGGAGGTCGAGCGCCTGTCCCGCGCGGTCCACCCGGGGGTGGTGACCGTGGTCGGGTCGTCGGTCGATCCTCCGCGGGGCATCGAGCTGCGCACCCGCTTCGCGGGTGAGCCGGTCAGCGCCTGGACGGGCACGGTCGCCAACATCGCGGGCCTGGGGGCCGCGGTGGCCGCCACCGTCGCGGACCTCCACGGCATCGGCATCGTGCACGGGCGCATCGACGAGGGCCACGTCCTGGTGGGCGACGACGGGCGGCCCCGCCTGTGCGGGTTCTCGAGCCCGGGCCGAGCCGAGCCGGCGGACGACGTGGCCGGCCTGGCGACGGTCCTGCTGCAGCTTCTCGACCGCGCGTCCCCGCCTCCGGGTCGACGGTGGAGCACCCGCCGCCCGAGGTCGGACGAGCGAGCCTTCCGCCAGGTCCTCGACCGCGCGGTCGACCCGATCGCCAGCCGCCGCCCGACCGCGCTGGCGTTGGCCGACGCGATCCTGCGGGCGGTCCCATCCGCCGACCTACCCTCGCCCCCCGACGCTGCGCCCGACACCCTCGATCGCATCTGGAGCGCTGCCGAGCAGGGCACCGAGGCCGAGCGCTGGGCCAGGGCCTTGGGCGACGGCCCACCTGACCTGCCCACGGACCCGGTGCCGTCTCCGCCGCCGTCGTCACCGGTCCCGCTGGCGGACGTGCCGACCCCGGCCTGGCCGACGGCCGGCCCGTCCCGCCTCGACGCCCACACGGCGGCCGACGCCCGCCGCAAGCTCGACGACGCCTCCCGCGGGGACGGCGCAGAACCCGGCCCGCGTGCGTCCAACGTCCCGCGAACCCAAGCCGACCGCGCCACGAGCGACGACACAGCCACGGTCGAACGCCCGCACCTCGCCAGACGAGGCGATCTGAGTCGCCGGATCGCGGAAGCGGCCGACAGCCCCAGCACCGAGCGCCCGAGCCTGGCCGGTCAGCGTGGACTCGCCGGGCGTGGGCAAGGCGATCCCACCGACGGAGCCGGGTTGACCCTCGAGCGGCCGCACCTGGCCGGGCGGGGTGGGCTGGGCGGGCGGGCGCGGCCCGTCGAAGCCGAGGTCGAGCCCCCGCCCGAGCCTCGCCGGAGCCGCGGGGTCGTCGTCGGGGTCGCCATGGTCGCCGTCGTCGCGGTGGGCGCCGGCGTGCTGGCGTTGCGGGCTCGTGGCGAGGTCGACTCCCCGTCGTCCGGTCCGCCGCCTCCCCCGCCCGGGTGTCCCGCGGTGGCAGCGCCGGCGGCGGATGTCGACGGCGACGGGTGCCCCGAGGCGCTGGCCGTCGACGGCGCCACGGTCACCGCCGGGCCAGTGCAGTGGACGCTCGGCGAGCCGGGCGACATCGCCGCCGTCGGCGATTGGGACTGCGACGGCCAGGCGTCGGCCGCTCTCCTGCGGCCCCGCACCGGCGACGTGTTCGCCTTCCCCGCCTGGGCGGAGTCCGGTTCGCCCGTCAGCGTCCAGCCGATCGAGCGGGTTGGCGAGGCTACCGGCATCCGGGCGCGCACGGGCGACGACGGGTGCGACGAGCTGGTCGTCGACGTCGCCTCGGGGACCGCCCGCTCGGTCGAGGTGCCCTCATGACCGATGCGCTGCGCGCCGCTCTCCGGCTCGGAGCCTGGGTGGCCGGGCTGCTGATCGCCGGCCGGGTCACGCTGGCACTCGGGTCCGGCGACCTGGACGTCCCCCTGACGTCGATCGACGACCTCACCGACTGGGTCGAGCGGGCCTCCCCCGCCACCCTGGCCATCACGCTGCTGCGGCTCGGGGTACTCGTCGGGATCGGCTACCTGTTGCTGGCCACCCTGCTGACCACGCTCGCCGAGATCGTCCACCTGCGGCCGCTCACCGCCCTCGCCGAGCGCGTCACACCGGGCTTGGTCCGGCGCATCGCCCAGGGGGGCGGCGGGGTCGGGCTGGCGCTCGGGGCCATCGCCGGCACGCTTCCCGTGCCGGGCTCGGGTCCCGATCGGCCGCGGACCACCATCGCCGCTCCGGATCCCGACGTGGCCACGATGTCCCGGGCGCCCGGGCCCGAGGCGACGATGAGCTCCATGGCGGATGTGCCGGCGAACACCGCCACGATGACCCGGTCTGACGCGCCGGAACCTGCGCCCGAACGGCCGTCGCGGCCTGCGACGGCCGCACCGGCGCCACCGCCACCGATGAGCCCGGGCGGCGACACCTGGGTCGTGGAGGCGGGGGACTCGTTCTGGTCGATCGCCGAGGACGTGGTCGGCTCGGGCGACGAGCGAGCCGTCAGGCGCTACTGGCGGGCCTTGATCGAGGCCAACCGGTCGCGGCTCGCCGATCCCGGGAACCACGACCTGCTCATCCCCGGGCAGGAGCTGATCCTGGTGCCTCCCTAGATGAGCCAGCGGGCGGTGGCCGCGTCGAAGCGGGCCTCCCGGTCACCCGGGGTCGCCTCGGCGAGGGCGCGGGCCACGGCTTCCCCGAGGGCGGCCTGGCCCTCGGGGATGACCTCGGCCAGGCCGAGATCCTGGAGGTCCTTCGAGCTGAGCTTGAGCAACGACGCCACGTCGGGCGAGCGGGTGACGTCCCGCTCGAGGATGGCGGCCGCGCCCTCGGGAGCGATCACCGAGAAGATGGCGTGCTCGGAGATCAGAAGGCGATCGGCGTAGCTCAGGGCCATCGCTCCCCCGCTGCCGCCCTCGCCCACGCAGACCGACACCGTCGGCGTCGGGCACGCCGCCATGGCCTCGAACGTGTGGGCGATCTCGCCGGCGATGCCCCGAGCCTCCGACTCCGGCGACGGGTCGGCACCCGGCGTGTCCACCACCGTCACAACCGGAAGGCCCAGGCGGCCGGCCAGCGCGATCGCCCGCTGGGCCAGCCCGAACCCAGCCGGCGTCGGGCGGCCGCTGCCGTGGTAGCGGTCCGTCGCCACGACCACGCATCGTCCCCCCGCCACCGTCGCCAGGCCGGCCCGGATGACCGGGTCCGTGCCTCGCAGCTCCAGCCATGACGTCGCCAGCCGGGCGGCGCGGTCGATGCCGGTGGGCCGACCGATCGCACGCGCCCGCAAGACCTCGCCCCACGCGCCGCCCGCGCCTGGGTCCGACCAGACCGGCAGCGGGCGGGTCGGCATCGGGCGCTCGACGAGACCCAGGGCCACGTCCACCCACTCGCCGGCGCCGCCGGGCACCAGCAGCTCGTCCACCAGGCCGTGGTCGTACGCCGCCTCCGCGGTGTGGGAGCGGGCCGGGAGCGAGACGCCCAGCGTGCCCTCCGCCACCCGCGGGCCGGCGAAGCCGATCACGGCGTGCTCATAGGACGCCCGGACGTCCACCAGCGAGCCGTAGGACGCGAACACGCCGCCCGTCGTCGGCGAGCCGTACACCCCCAGCGACAGCAGGCCTGCCCGGGCGTGGCGGCCCGCGGCCGCCGCCGTGCGGGCGAGCTGGGCCAGGGCGACCATCCCCTCCTGCAGCCGGGCGCCGCCGGTGCGGGTGGCCAGGACCATGGGCAGGCGCAGGTCGCGAGCGCGGTCGTAGGCGCGCACCACCCGCTCGCCGGCGGCGGCGCCCATCGTGCCGCCCAGCACCTCGAACCGGCCGTCGACGAACGCGTAGTGCTCGGTCCGGCCCGTGCGCACCGACTCCTCGCCCGAGTCGACGAGGGCGCGCCGGCGCTCGTCGTAGCCGGGGAAGCCGAGCGGATCGCCGGCGAACACGTCGGCGTCCCACTCTTCCACGGGGGGATGGAAGGGCACGGGGCGGAAGTCTCGCCCTAGCGCAACCGAGCCGCCACCTCGTTGGCCAGCAGCCGCCCCCGGACGGTCAGCACCGCCCGGCCGTCGTCGCCCACCGCCACCAGGTCGCCCAACTCGTCGAGCGGCACCACCCCCGCCGGCACCCCGCCCCGGGTCCGCACCGCCAGCTGCAGCCCCTCCAGCCGGCGGTCGTCGTCGTCCAGCCGCTCGCCTCCCGCCTCCGGGGACTCGCCGGCCTCGATCGCGGCGATGTAGCGCTCCGGCGTCCGCACGTTCCAGAACCGGCGCCCATCCCGGTGCGAGTGGCCGGCGCACCCGAAGGCCTGGTACTCGCCCATCGACCAGTACAGCTGGTTGTGCCGGCACTCGTGCCCCGGCCGGGCCCAGTTCGAGATCTCGTACCAGGCCAGGCCCGCGCCCTCCAGCAGCTCGGACGCCACCCGGTACTTGTCGGCCTGGTCGTCGTCGTCCGGATGGCGGGCCTCGTCGGCGGCCAGCGCCGTGCCCGGCTCGACCGTCAGCGCATACGCGCTGACATGGGGTGGGTTCAGCTCGAGGGCCGACTCCAGCGTGCGGCGCCAGTCGTCCACGGTCTCAACCCTCGACCCGTAGATGAGGTCGAGGTTGAGGGTTGGGACCCCGGCCTCCCGGAACCAGGCCACCGCCCGGCGCACGTTGGCCGGGTCGTGCGTCCGGCCGAGCGCGGCCAGCACGTGGTCGACCATCGACTGCACGCCCAGGCTGACCCGGTTCACGCCCCCGGCGGCGTAGGCCGCGGCCAGCGCGGGCGTCACCGTGTCCGGGTTGCACTCGACCGTCACCTCGCAGCCCGGCGCCTTCGGCACGGCGTCGAGCACCGCCACCAACCGGTTCGGATCGACCAGCGACGGCGTGCCCCCGCCCACGAACACGCTCGTGGCCGCCGGCATCCCGGCGGCCACGGACCGTTCGGCGTCCGTCAGGCAGGCGTCGAGGTAGGCGTGTTGGAGGTGGTGCCGATCGGTCCACGTGGCGAAGGCGCAGTAGTCGCAGCGTGCCGCACAGAACGGCACGTGGAGGTAGACGCCGAACGGCGTGGTGACGACCAGCCTCCTCTCTCAGCGGACGAGGCAGAGGCCCAGGCTGTCGAGCCGGGCCGGCACCTGGTCGGGATGGCAGTCGAGGATGCAGGCCACGGCCCGCAGGTCCTCGCGCCGGATGGTCAGCATGCGGCCGTTGTAGTCGCCCCGCTGGACCTGGATCATCCGCAGGTAGCGGGCCAGCATCTCGCCCTCCTGCCCGCCCAGCTGCTCGACGGCGCCGAGGTCGATCGTGACCGGGCGGTCGTCGCGGCGGGGGCCGCGCATGCGCTCGGTGAGATCGACGACCTGCTCGTCACCGCCTGGCGAGCGGATGCCCAGCTCGTCGTCGCTCGGGAGCATCTGGTCGACCGGAACCCGGTAGAACCGGGCAAGTCGCTGCAGCCGAGGCACGGAGATCGCCCGCTCACCGCGCTCGTACGCCCCCAGGACCGAGGCCTTGAACTCGTGCTCCGACGCCGCCTCGACATCCTGCAGAGACAGGTGCTTCTGGCGCCGGATCGAACGAAGCCGGGCCCCGACCTTGGCGGCGTAGCCGCTGTCGCGGTCGACTTCGACGTCAGTGTCCATGGTTTCCTCCCTCGGCCGGTCCCCAGAAGTCCGGCCGGACCCACGCTGCCCCCCGGGATCGGCCCGGGTCGGGCGATTTGCCTACTCTACGCACTAATCGGGTGTGCGGACAATCACTGCGCGTGTGCCAAAGTGTGCGCCTGTCACCCTATATGACACGAAACCTTTCGGTCGCCCACTATACGCAGCCGATCACTCCGTTTCGTTCACGATTTCACTACGGATCGCCGTCAAAATGGCGCATGCCGTGATGGCAGCGGTCTCCGCCCGCAACACATGGGTCCCGATGCGGACGCTCGGTAGCCCGGCCGCCCGCTCTGCGTCGGCCCAGCCGCCCTCGGGCCCGACCAGCACCACGGCCTGAGACAGCGAGGGCGGAACGCCCTCCCGGTCGGCGAGCACCGCCCCCGGCAGGGCGGCGGCCGCCGCGAAGTCGACCACCTCGCCCACCTCGGGCAGCCAGGTGCGGCGGCACTGTATGGCCGCCTCCCGGGCGATGGCGGTGAGCCGCCTGGCCTGGCGCTCCGCCTTGGCCTCGTCCCACCGGACCACCGACCGCTCGGCGACGAACGGCACGATCCGGTCGGCGCCCAGCTCGGTCAGCTTCTGCACGGTCAGCTCCGGCCGTTCGCCCTTCACCAGCGCGAACGCGATGGTGATCGGCGGGTCGGGGCGGGGGTCGGCCACGATGTCGCCGCGGGGCTCCACCTCGGGTCCCGCGGTCAGCCGGGCCGGCCGCCACCGGCCCCGGCCGTCGCAGACGGTGACGTCGCTGCCGGGGGCCAAGCGCAGGACCCGGGCCAGATGGTGATGGTCGTCCGGGTCGAGGCGGGGATCGTCGAGGTCGGGGACGAAGGCGTGCGCCCCGGCCGTCGCCGGGCTGAGGGCCGCCACCGTCACTTGAACGCCGAACGCAGCTTCGAGATCAGGCCACTCACCGACGGCGCCACCGGCTCGCCCCGCAGCTCGGCCAGCTGGCGGATGAGGTCCTCCTCCTCGTCGGTGAGCTCGGCGGGCACCTCGACGACCACGTCGATGAGCAGGTCGCCGCGGTGGCGCCGCTCCAGGTGCGGCACACCCCGGCCGCGGATCCGGAACGTCGTTCCGGACTCGGTGCCCCGGGGCACGTCGATCTCCTCGGTGCCGTCCAGGGTCTCGAACTGGATGGTCGCCCCCAGCGTGGCCTGGGTGTACGGCAGCCTGAGAGTGCTGTGCAGGTCGTAGCCGTCGCGCTCGAACCGGTCGTGGGGCTCGACCCGCAGGTGGACGTAGAGGTCGCCCGCATCGCCGCCACGCGGCCCGACCGCGCCGCGGCCCGACAGCCGCAGCGTGGAGCCGGTGTCGACGCCGGCCGGGATCTCGACCGTGTACGTGCGCTCCTCGATCATGCGGCCCTCGCCCCGGCATTCGGCACACGGGCTGGCGATGATCTGGCCGGACCCGCCGCAGCGGGCGCACGGCGATGACGTCACCATCTGGCCGATGAGCGACTGCCGGACCCGCTGGACCTGGCCGGTGCCCTGGCACTCGTAGCAGATGACTGGCTGGGTGCCGTCGGCTGCGCCGGTGGCACCGCAGGCGGCGCAGCTCACCGCGGTGCGGACCGACACGGCGTGCTCGCACCCGAACACGGCCTCGGTGAACTCCAGGTCGACGACCACCTCGAGGTCGGAGCCCCGGGGCGGGCCGGAGGGCCCCCGGCCTCGCCCGCCGAACGGGCTGCCACCGAAGAACGCCTCGAACATGTCGCCGATGCCGCCGAACCCGGCGAACGGGTCGGCCGCGTTGGTCGCGCCGTTGACGGCCTCGGGGCCGAAGGTGTCGTACCGGCGCCGCTTCTCGGGGTCCGACAGCACCTCGTAGGCGTGCGCCACCTGCTTGAACCGGGCCTCGGACTCGGGGTCGCCGTGGCCGGTGTCGGGATGGAGCCGGCGGGCCAGCTGCCTGAACGCGCGTTTGATCTCTTCCTGGGTGGCGGTGCGGGAGACGCCCAGCAGCTCGTAGTAGTCCGTGACCAACGATCAACCCTCGGTGAGCCGGTCGGATAGGCGATGACTGACCACGGCCACGGCCGCGAGCGCCTGTGGATAGTTCATCCGGGTCGGCCCCAGCACGCCAATCGTGCCAGCTCGCTCGCCCTCGATGTCGTAGGGCGCCACCACGATGGCGCACTCCGCCAGAGGCGCCATGCCGGTCTCGGTGCCGATCGCCACGTGCAGACCCCGGTCGATGACGTCCCGGAGGAGCGACACCACCACGTACTGCTGCTCGAGGATGCCGAGCACCTCGCGCACGGTCTCGATGGCGTCGAAGGCCTGCGCCATGCGGGCGGCGCCGCCCACATACACGTGCTCGGGGTCCTCGATCGGCGGCGCGACCAGCGCCTCGATCGCCCGCACCACCAGCGTGTCGGTGGCGGGGTCACCGGTGGCGGGAACGGGCGGCCCGGCGTGGCGCAGGCTGCCGGCCAGGTGCACGGCGAGGTGGGCGGACGCGGCCGCCACCCGCTCGTCCCCCGCCCCGACGGGCATCTCGATCGTGTGCTTCTCGACGGTGCCGTCGCTGTAGACGGCGACCACCAGGGCCGCGCTGGCGGTGAGCGACACCAGCTGGAGCGAGCGCAGTGTCGCCTCCGCCGGCACCGGCGACACCACCACGCTGGTCAGGTTGGTGAGGTTGGAGAGCAGGCGGCTGGTCTCGGACAGCATGTTCTCGACCTCGCCGTGGGCCCGGGCGAAGAAGTCGCGCACCTCCTCGGCCGACCGGCCCGGGAGCCGGGCCGGTGTGCGCAGGTGGTCGACGAAGAAGCGGTAGCCCTTCTCGGTCGGGACCCGCCCCGCCGACGTGTGGGGCTGGCGCAGGTAGCCGTCGGCTTCGAGGATGGCCATCTCGTTGCGCACGGTCGCCGAGGACACGTCGACACCGGGGGCGCGGGCGACATGGCCAGAGCCGACCGGCTGGGCCGTGCCTATGTACTCCTCCACGACGGCCCGGAGGATGGCCGCCTTCCGTTCGTCGAGCATCGATCCCTTCCCGGGACGGCAGCCCTGCGCTACCGGGACCCCCGGGTAGCAGTCGATTGTACCGAGTGCTAACCGCCTGTCCGGACTTCGTCGTTGCGCCGTCACACGTCCGCGCGCGCCGGGCCGCGGATGCGGTTGACTGGCGGCGTGCCCGCCTCCGCCAACGGCGCGTCGTCTTTCCACCTGCACTGGGGCGGGCTGCCGCCCGGCGAGCCCCTCGTCGAGGTGGCGGCCACGCTGGAGGTGGTCGAGCCGCCGACCGTGCCCGAGCTGTACTTCTGGGCGCTGCAGGCCAGCTTCGCCAGCGCCCGGGGGCGGCGGCTGGGCGGCGCCCACCTCGGGCTGCAGTGGTACCCGCCGCACCCGGGGTCGACCGCGGTCAACTGGGGCGGCTACGCCGACCGGGGCGGCATCCTCGCCGGCACCGACTCGGCTCTGCCCAGCGCCACCGGCAACCCCAACACCCGCGACTACGCCTGGGAGCCGGGCCGGCCCTACCGCCTCGTGATCGCACCGGGCAGCCAGCCGGGATGGTGGCGGGGCTCGGTGGACGGCGTGACCGTGCGGGAGCTGCACGGCGGCGGGGACGTGCTGATCACCCCGATCGTGTGGTCCGAGGTGTTCGCCGAGTGCGACGACTCGCCCGCCGCCGTGCGCTGGTCGGAGTTGCGGGCCGTGACCGCCGCCGGCGACGTGGTCGAGCCCCGCCAGCTCACCGTCACGTACCAGGCGGCCGGGGACGGGGGCTGCCCCAACACCACGGTGGAGGCCGACGGCCGGGCGTTCGTCCAGCGCACCGGCGTCGCCCGGGTCGTGCCGCACCAGGCGACGCTCGAGCTGTGACCGGGGTCAGTCGTCGAGGCGCAGCGCGGAGATGAACGCCTCCTGGGGGACCTCGACGCGGCCGATGTTCTTCATCCGCTTCTTGCCCTCCTTCTGGCGCTCGAGCAGCTTGCGCTTGCGGGTGATGTCGCCGCCGTAGCACTTGGCCAGCACGTCCTTGCGCTTGGCCTTGACCGTCTCGCGGCTGATGATCCGCCCGCCGATCGCGGACTGGATTGGGACGTCGAACATCTGCCGGGGGATCAGCTCCCGCAGCTTCTCGGCCATGCGCCGGCCGTAGTCGTAGGCCCGGTCCTTGTGGATGATCGTGCTGAACGCGTCGGCCGCGACCCCGTTGAGCAGCACGTCGACCTTGACCAGGTCGGACGGCGCGTAACCGGCGGGCTCGTAGTCGAGGCTGGCGTAGCCCTGGGTGCGGGACTTCATCTGGTCGAAGAAGTCACGCACCACCTCGGCCAGGGGCATCCGGTATACGAGCTCGATCCGTTCGGGCGACAGGTACTCGAGCTTGGTCATCTCGCCCCGCCGGGCCTGGCACAGGTCCATCAGCGTGCCCGTGTAGGTGGTGGGCGTGAGGATCGTGCAGGTCAGGAACGGCTCCTCGATCCGGTCGATCGCCGCGGCCGGCGGCATCGCCGAGGGGTTGTCGATCTCCAGGACCTCGCCAGTCGTCGTGTGCACCTGGTAGGCGACGGAGGGGGCGGTGGCGATCAGGCTGAGGTCGAACTCGCGCTCGAGCCGCTCCCGCACGATCTCCATGTGCAGGAGGCCGAGGAACCCGCACCGGAACCCGAAGCCCAGCGCGCCCGACGTCTCCGGCTCGTACGTGAAGCTGGCGTCGTTGAGCCGCAGCTTCTCCAGCGACTCCCGCAGGTCGCTGAACTGGTCGCCGTCGATCGGGTACAGGCCGCAGAACACCATCGGCTTGGGGTCCTGGTACCCGGCCAGCGGCTCGGCGGCCGGGCGGGCGGCCTCGGTCACGGTCTCGCCGGAGCGGGCCTCGGCCACGTCCTTGATGCCGGCGATGAGATAGCCCGTCTCGCCCGGGCCGAGCGACCCCACCGGCGTGTTGTCGGGCGTGCGCACGCCGACCTCGTCGGCGTCGTGGACCGCGCCGGCCTGCAGGAACCGCAACCGGCTGCCGGTCTTGAGCGTGCCGTTGACCACCCGCACCGACGACACGACGCCGCGGTACGGGTCGTAGTGCGAGTCGAAGATCAAGGCCTGGAGCGGGGCGTCCGGGTCGCCGGCGGGCGGGGGCACCCGGGCGATGACCGCGTCCAACAGGTCGCTGACGCCCTCGCCGGTCTTGGCGCTGATGCGGAGGATGTCGCCGGCCGGGATGCCCAGCACGTTCTCGATCTCGGCGGCGTAGCGATCGGGGTCGGCGGCCGGCAGGTCGATCTTGTTGAGCGCGGCCACGATCTCGAGGTCGTGCTCCAGCGCCAGGTAGCAGTTGGCCAGGGTCTGGGCCTCGATGCCCTGCGCGGCGTCGACGAGCAGGATCACGCCCTCGCACGCCGCCAGGCTGCGGGACACCTCGTAGCCGAAGTCGACGTGGCCCGGGGTGTCGATCAGGTCGAGGACGTGGTCGCGGTAGTCGAGGCGCACCGACTGGAGCTTGATGGTGATGCCCCGCTCGCGCTCGAGGTCCATGGAGTCGAGGTACTGGTCGCGCATCTCGCGGGGGTCGACGGCGCCCGTCAGCTCGAGCAGGCGGTCGGCCAGGGTCGACTTGCCGTGGTCGATGTGGGCGATGATCGAGACGTTGCGGATGCGATCGAGATCCATAGGGGGCCGCGCGAGCCTAGCGGCGGCCTTGTTCTCTCCCGGAAGGTGACATCTCGCCGCGTGGCCCGCTAGCCTGTCTCGGCTATTCGTTCTGAAGGAGTAGGCCCCCCGTGGCGAACATCAAGAGCCAAATCAAGCGCAACCGCCAGAACCTCGTGCGCCAGGAGCGCAACAAGGCCGTGCGCTCCGAGCTCAAGACCCGTGCCCGCTCGGCTGTGACCGCCGCCGAGGCGGGGGCCGACGATGCCGACGAGAAGCTGCGCGCCGCGATCAAGCGCATCGACAGCGCCGCCAGCAAGGGCGTCATCCACCGCAACGCCGCCGCCCGCCGCAAGTCGCGGCTGATGGCGAAGGTGGCGCAGACCTCGGCCGAGGGCTGAGCCTCCCGCTCAGCGGGCCAGGCGGGCGAGCCTGGCCACCAGCACCTCGAGCACGAGGTCGTCCGGCCACGCCTTGCCGCCGCGCAGGTCGAGGTCGGCGCCCGCCAGCAGGTCGATGGCCTCCACCACCCGGTCGTGGCCGAGCCGGCGCGCCTGGCTGAGCGCCTTGCGGGCCGGGAACGTCGAGCCCTTCAGGCCCAACAGCTTCGCCGCGTCCTTCTCGCCGGTGACGGCTGCGCCGTCGAGGGCCAGCATCCGGGCGTAGTGGCCGTGGAGCGTGGCCATGACCTGGAGGGCGTGGCGGCCCCCGCCCCCCGTCATCCGGTGGAGCTTGCCGAGCGCTCCGGCGATGTCGCCCTTGTCGAGGGCATCGGTCAGCTCCCACGGCGGCACCCCGCCGGGCTCGCCCAGGAACGGGTCGAGGTCGTCGGCGCCGAGCCGAGCTCCCGGCCCGAAGCTGCCGACGAGGGTCCCCAGCAGCCCGACCAGCCGCTGCGGGTCGTCGCCGAGCCACGACACCAACAGATCGGTGGCCGGGCGATCGAGCTCGAGGCCAGCGGCCGCCAGCTGCTCGTCGACCCAGGCGGCGACCTTGCGGCCCGGGCTCGTGTCGACCTGCTGGCCGCCGCAGGCGGCGACGGCGTCGGTGAGCGACCTCGGGATGCGCCCGGTCCCCCACACGAGCACGAGTGAGGTGGTGGGCAGCGGGTCGGCCAGGTAGCCCACGAGCGGGGCGACCTGGTCGGCCCGTGTGAACACCTCGAGGTCCCGGCCGACGACGACCCGGCGGTCGGTGAGGAAGGGCGGCGTCTGGGCCGCGTCGACCAGAGGGACGATGCTGGCGTCGCCGCCGTCGGGAGGTCGGTAGCGGTCGGCCCCGACCTCCTCGACCGCGAGACCGGCGTCGACGTCGCCCAACAGGGCGTGGACCAGCTCGCGGGCCGCGTCCCGGAGGATGACCTCGTCGTCGCCTCGCACCAGGTGGACGGGGGCGTCGGTGCGGATGGCCGTCACGTGCCCGCCCGGGCCGCCACGATGGCGCCCATCACCTCGGCCACCCGGCGGCTGCGACGGACGTCGGCCGTGCGGATCAGCCGGCAGCCGAGCGCCACGGCCGCCGCCTCCCGACCCACCGCCTCGGGCCCGGTCCAGGCGGCGGCGTCGATCGCCAGCGGCAGGCCGTGGTGGTCCGCGACCGCCCGGGCGCCGGCCAGCCCCGCCAGGTCGTCGACCAGGACGGCGAAGGCGCCGCCCGGCCGGTCGGCCAGTTCGCCGGCGAGGTCGGGGGCGACGAACACGACGTCGGCGCCGGCCCGGAGGGCGGCCTCGGCGTCCGCCGCCGAGGCCGCCAGCATGGCCACCGGCCCGGTGCCGGCCTGGGCGACCGGGGCGGCCAGCCGGGGCGGCAGCGACACGTCCACGAGGTCGGCCCCGGCGGCCCGCACAGCCGCGGCGGTGGCGAGGACCTCGCCCTCCCGCCCGAACCGGGGTGGCGGCACGACGCCGGCCACCAGCACCCGGGCCCGCAGGTCCACGGGCTCGCCCGCGAGCACCAGGTGGGTGCCGGCCACGGGGGCCGGGAGGGGGGTCGGGGCGGCCACGGGGGCGAGGATACGCCGCCCCCGGACCGCCACTCATCGCTCAAAACGGCGAGATGTAGATGCCGACCCAGGACGACCAGCCGACGGCCCCCTGGCTGTCGGTCGCAGAAGCCCGCACCCGCCCGGAGATGTTCTCGCAGGTCGAGGGAGAGGCTGACCTCCCTCACCGAGGTCTCGGGATCTGACGCGCTGGCCTCCATGCTGAGCGTCGGGTACAGCAGCTCCGCCGGGTCGACCGGTCGGCGGCTGGTTGGCCGGCGGGGTCGGGGGCGGCATCGGTGGTGGCGTGGGCGGGGGCGTCGGTGGTGGAGTACGCGGGGCCGTCGGGGAGGGGTCGGCGGTGGCGTGGGCGGTGTCGGCGGTCGGGTCGAGGGCGGTGTCGGCAGGGTGGTCGGGTCCGCGGTGGGGTGGTCGGAGTGGTGGCGGCCGGGGGCTGGGTCGTCGTGGTCGTCGTCTGGTCGGGGGGCGGGGGGCGGCTGCTCGCCGGGGCGCGCCGGCCGGGTGTCGGGCGGTCGGGCGGCGGGGCTGGCGTCGTGGTGGGCGGCATCTGCGGGGGCGGCGTCCGGTAGGCGTCGAGGCGGGGGTCGGCCGCCGCACGCAGGCCCTCCAGGTCCCCGGGCTCGGTCGTCCAGTGGGCGCCGTCATCGGCGTCGAGCGCGGCGCTCGTCCGGGGTCGTGGCCGACAGCTGGGACTTGAGCTCGACGAGCGAGCTCAGCGACTCGTCGATGTCGAGCCGGACGTCCCGCAGCTCGCGGGGATCGAACCGTTCTCCGGGCCCCACGGGGCGGGAGCCCGGCCAGGAGGGGCCCGGTGACGGCCAGCACCAGGACGACGGGTCCGCCGAACGCCAGCGGTCCCACGCGTCGCCGGGGTCGCCGGCCGTCACCGGGACGAGGCGCGGCGGACGCAGCCGCGCCTCGTTCGACAGCGACCGCCGCGTCGCCGTCGACATCTCGGGCAGAGGTGGGCTCGCCGGGCGGCAGGCTGGGCAGCGGGACCGCCACCCGCCGGTCGCCGATCGTCTCGACCGCGAGCGGGGCGGGCTGCGGCGGGCGCCCTCGTTGGTCAGGGTCAGGATGGCCCGGGCCGGCTCGCCCTCGGTGACCCGCGGCGGGGTCACCGTTCGCGACGTCACCGGCTCGGTTCGTCGCAGCACCCACCACCGGCCCGTGACGAGGGCCGACAGGCAGGCCATGCCCACGGCCACCAGCTCGGGATAGGGCGCGACGGCCCCCGCGACCAGGAACGCGGCCGCAGCCGCGGCGACGATCCTGCCCGAGAGCGTGAGCATGCGCGGATGGTGCGCACGCCGCACCGGCCGAGTCCCCAGGGAAACTCCCAGGTTCCGCGCCGGGATGGCCCGCCGACGCATCGTGCGGTCGCCTAACATCCGCGCCGGGTAGGGCCCAACGTCTCGGGGAGCAGGCATGCCCGACCACGGCGGAACACCGGTGCGCGCCCCTGTGGGGCGGGGCCCCGAGCTTGCCGCGCTGGCGCGCCTCCTCGACAACGCGGCCGCAGGCCGCGCGTCGGTGCTGGTGCTGCGGGGCGAGGCCGGTCTCGGCAAGACCGCGCTCGTCGAATGGACGGCCGGCGAGGCGTCGGATCGCGGGCTGACGGTCCTGCGGGCCACGGGCATGGAGTTCGAGAGCGAGCTGGCCTTCGCCGGGCTGACGGCGGTGTTGCGACCGCTGCTCGACAGGATCGACGGCCTCACCGACGTCCAGGCCCGTTCGCTGCGGGGCGCGCTCGGGCTGGAGCACGCCGACGGTCCGGCGCTGACCGTGTACGGCGCCGCACTGTCGCTGCTGTCGCAGGCGGCGGTGGACCGGCCGATCGCGGTGCTGGTGGACGACGGCCAGTGGATGGACCGGGCCAGCCTGGAGACGCTGATCTTCGCCGCCCATCGCTGCTCGGCCGACCGGGTCGGCGTCGTGTTCGCCCAGCGCACCGGCGTGCCGTGCCTGCTCGACCAGCCCCGCTTCCCCCGCCTCGACCTGGCCGGGCTCGACGCCGAGGCCGCGGTGGTGTTGCTGGCGGACCTCGGCGTCTCGCCGGCGGTGGCCGAGCGCTGCTGGGAGCTGACGCATGGCAACCCCCTGGCCCTCATCGAGGGCGTGCGGGGCCTCTCCCCCGGCCAGCGGGTGGGCGAGGCACCCCTGCCGCCGGTGCTGCCGGTGGACGATCGCCTGCTGGCCGACTTCCGGGCCCGGCTGGCCGGGATGCCCGCCCCCGTGCTGCAGGCGCTGGGCGTGGCCGCACTCGTGCCCGACGGGGACATCGACCTTGTCGGCGCCGCCCTGGCGGCGCTCGGGGCCGATGCCGACGGTCTGGTGCCGGCGGAGGCCGCGGGCGTGGTCACCCTCGAACGGGGCCGGGTCGAGTGGCGCCACCCGCTGCTGCGCTGCGCCGCCCACCAGGTGCTCGAGGCCGGCCAGCGCCGTGAGCTGCACCGGGCACTGGCGGGCGCCACGGACGCCGCCGGCCACGCCGACCGGTCGGTGTGGCACTTGTCCCAGAGCGTGTCCGGGCGCGACGCAAACGTGGCCGAGCAGCTGGCCGACGCCGCCGCCGTCGCGTACCGCCGGGGTGCCGTGGTGGCGGCGGCCGAGGCCTACGAGCAGGCGTCCCGCCTCGCCCCGTCGGGGCCCGGGCGGTCGCGCCACGTGCTCGGCGCCGCCGACGTGCGGTGGGCGGCCGGAGACTTCGAGCGGGCGGCCGCGCTGCTGCGGCCCGCCATCCGGCGGGCCGATGACGTGGTGAGCCGGGGCCACATGGCCGTGATCCTCGGCCAGGCCGAGACCTGGCTGACCGGGGCCGGCCGGGCGGTGGAGATCTTCGAGGAGCATGCCCGTGCGACCGGCGAGGCGGCCCCCGACCTGTCGGCGCTGCTCCTGCTGCACGCCACGATGGGCCGGATGATGCGCCTCGACATGGGTGGGGCGCTGGAGACGGCCGACCGTGCGGCCGGGGCCGCCGAGCGGGCCGGAGAGCCGGGCGTGCTGTTCGGCGCCTACGCCGTGCGGGCGCTGACGACCTTCTTCGCCGGCGGCGGGCCCGCCGCGGAGGTGGCGATCGAGCCGATCGGCCAGCTGGCGGTGGCGAACCTCGACGACAAGGACGACCAGGGCGTCGCCACGATCATCCAGCTGTGCGCCTACGCCTATCTCACCAAGGGCGACAACGAGCGAGCCGTCGAGCTGTTGTCGATGGTCATCGAGCACAGCGACGCCATGGGCCTGCTCGGTCGGTCGGTGCTGGCCCGCATGATCCGGGCCGAGGCGCTGTGGCGGCGGGGCCGGTGGGCGGAGGCACTCGCCCAGCTGAGCCACCTGCGATCGCTCCAGCAGGCCAGCAGCAACGGGGTGTCGCGGGCGTTCACGTCGGCCGTGCTGACCCGGCTCGAGGCGGGCCTGGGCCACGAGGCCGCGTGCCGCGACTACGCCGAAGAGACGCTGGCCGCGTCGGTGCCGCTCGGCATCGACCACCTGACGGCGTGGGCCCACAGCGGGCTGGGCCTGCTGGAGCTGGGCGCCGGTCGGTTCGCGGAGGCCGCCGGCCACTTCGACGAGGTGGCGGCCCTGGCCGGACACATCGGCGAGCCCGGGTTCCTGTGGTGGCACGGCGACGCCATCGAGGCGTACCACGGCTGCGGCCGCGAGGCCGACGCCGCAGACCTGCTCAGCCGGCTCGGCGAGATCGCCACGACCACCCAGCGGCCCTGGGCGATGGCGACGGTCGACCGCTGCACCGCACTGCTGAGCGCCGGCCCGCCCGGCGGGGAGACGGGCGGCGGCACGCCCGAGGATCGCCTCGACCGGGCGCTGGCCGGCTATGCGGAAGTGGACGCGCCGTTCGAGGAGGCCCGCACCCTGCTGGCCCGGGGCGAGCGCCGGGTGGCCGGCGGCGACCGGGCGGGCGCCACCGACATCGCCCGGGCGCGGACGGTCTTCGACCGGATCGGCGCCCGGGCCTGGAGCGAGCGGGCGTCGAGGTTGCGGGGCGAGGCCAGCCGAGCCTGGGCGTCCCTCGACTCGCGGCTGACACCGGCGGAGCTGCGGGTGGCAATGGTCGTCGGCCACGGTGCCTCCAACCGCGACGCCGCCGACCAGCTGTTCATCAGCGTTAAGACCGTCGACTACCACCTGCAGGGCATCTACCGGAAGCTCGGACTGCGCAGCCGGGCCCAGCTGGTGGCGATCGTCGCGGGCGAGCAGGCCAGCCACTTCGCCTCCCGGAGCTGACCGCCGCCGGCGCCGAGGGTGCGCCGACGTGCCGGTCGAGCGCACCGCGACCGCGGTGCAGGCGGGCGGGCAGGGGACGGAGACCTCGACCGTCAGGCGGGCGGGACCTGTCTCGGTGACCGTGACCAGCAGGCCGCCCGCGGGGATCTCGGTCCCGGTGGCGGGCGCGCCCGGGCCGGGGGCGACGACCGCGGCGTCCGGCCACTCGGCGTGCACCGCGGCGGCGACCGCGGCCGCCGCCCGGGCGTCGGTCCGCAGCGCCACGAGGCGCAGGTAGCCGACGCGATGGGACCGGAGCGCGCCGATGACGGCGGCCTCGCGGGCCCGGCCGTCGAGCTCGACCACCGCGTCGCCGCCCGCCTGCCACAGGGTCGCGCCGGCCCCGAGCGAGCGGCGGGTCGCGCCGGTCGGGACGCCGGCGGCGGGTCCGGCGGCCACCGCCAGGACCAGCACCGCCATGGGCCCCGCGCCGCCGAGCGCGACCTGCCAGTAGCTCCGGCGGGAACCTGCCGTCGCCGGCGCGGGCCGTGGTGGGCGGGTGCGCAGGACCCAGACGGCGGCGGCCGCCGCCGCCAGCAGGGCGAGGTGCAGCGGGCCGAGGCGGCCGAGCGGCCAGCCTGCGGCCGAGGTGGCGACACCGTCGAGCCAGGCGAGGAGCACACGGGAGGGCACGTGGAGCGCGGTGGCGAGCGGGCCGCCGACCACGCCGGCGATCAGCCCGGCGGTGAGGCCCCACACCATCAGCGGGCCGGCGACCGGGACGGCCAGGAGGTTGGCGGGGATCGCCGCCACCGGCACGTCGCCGAAGGCGGCCACCAGCAGCGGTGCGACGGCGATCTGCGCGGCCAGCGTGACCGACAAGGGCGCGGCGACCCACCGGGGTCCGGGCAGCGCCGCCGCCAGCCGGACGGCCCCCACGACGATCCCGGCGGCGCCGGCCACCGACAGGCGGAAGCCGAGCGACGTGACCAGCAGCGGGTCGATCAGCACCATCCCGGCGACGCCCAGCGCCAGGGCCCGCAGCGTCGACGCCGGCCGGCCGACCGCCGTGCCGACCGCCGCGACGGAGGCCATGGCCGTGGCTCGCAGCACCGACGGCTCGCACCGGGTCAGCAGTGCGAAGCCGGCCAGCACACCGAGCGTGGCCGCCAGGCGGGGACCGAAGCGCAAGCGGCTCAGCAGCGGCGCCACGATGACCAGGGCGAAGGCCACGTTCTGTCCCGACACAGCCAGGAGGTGCGTGAGGCCGGCGGCCTGGAAGGCGTCGGTCATGTCCGCGGGCTGGTGACGGTCGTCGCCGAGGGTGACCCCGGCGAGCAGGCTGCGGTGGCGCTCGGGGAGCGACGTCGCGCCCTCCGCCAGCGTGCGGCGCAGGCCGTTGGCGGCCCGGGTGACGGGATCGCCCGTCCGCCAGCCGGTGACGGTCTCGATCTCCAGCCGGCCGGCGAGGTGGCGGTGGCGGGCCCGGGCCTCGTCGTCGCCCGGCGGCCGGACCGTGCCGACCACGGCGATCCGCTCGCCCATGAGCCGGTCGTCGAGGCTGGCGGCCGCGGCGTTGCGGGCGTACGCGGCCAGGCGGCGACCGTTCAGCCGGACGTCGGCGGCCGCTCCCCCGCTGCTGTCGGGCACGGGATCGCCGACCAGCGTCACCTCGGCCCGGACCGGCCCGGTGTCCAGCGGTACGGCCAGCCCGTCGAGGGAGCGCTGGGCCAGGCTGACGGCCAGCAGCGCGGCGGCCAGCACGAGGACCTCTGGCCGGAACCGGCCGAGGCGGCCCAGCAGCCACGCGACCCCGAGCGCGATCAGCCCGGCCGCCAGCGGGACCCGCGGAAGGTGGCCGTCCACGGCTGCGAGCGCCGCCGCCCCGGTGACGACGGCCAGGATCACCGCCCAGCGGTCGGACATCGCTACACCACCACCCGGTCGCGGAGCTCGGCGAGCTTGGCGTCGCCGATGCCCCGCACGTCGAGGAGGGACTCGACCGACGGGAACGGGCCGTGCTGCTCGCGGTGGTCGACGATGGCTTCGGCGGTGGCAGGGCCGATGCCCGGCAGCTCCTCCAGGTCGGCGGCGGAGGCGGTGTTGAGGTCGATCGGGGGCTCGGGGCCACCGCCGGGGGATGGTTCGGGGCCGCCGGACCCCGCGACGGCGGGGGCGGCCTCGCCGACGCGGACCACGTAGACCTGCTGGCCATCCACCAGCTCGGCGGCCAGGTTGAGGCGGGATGCGTCCGCGTCGGGGGCCAGGCCCCCGGCTGCGCCCACCGCGTCGATCACGCGGGAGCCGGCGTCGAGGCGTTGGACGCCCGGTGTCGCCACCGCGCCCGCGACGTGGACCACGACCTCCCCGTCGCCGACGACGCCAGCGCCGGCGGCCGAGGTCGGCGGGTCGGCGCCCGTCGCCTCGGCGGCGGCCGACGGGTCCGACGAGGCCGACGCGTACGGGAGCTGCATCTCGGCGGCCGGTGTCGGCGGGGCCAGCAGGCGCCAGCCCACCACCGCGGCCACGGCCAGCGCGGCCGCGCCGGCCATCAGCCGGGTCGAGGACAGGTCGAAGCTCCCCGCGGCCGCGGCCAGGTGGTCGCGCCAGGTGCGGGGCGGGGCGGGCCGCGACAGGTCGGGCAGGGGCGTGGGGTCGGACATGGCCGTCCTCCGGGAGTGCGCGTCGAAGCAGGACTGAGGCCGCGGCGTGCGGCGATAGGGGGCACGGCCGCCAGCGGGCGGCCGGTGCGGCCTGCGCTCAGCCCAAGCGGGAGCGCCTGCGAGACCCGGACCCCGAGATCCGGTGGCGGGACCCTACCCTCCCCTGTCCCCGTCCGGTACGCGCCCCCGGCAGAATCTTCCGGTGCGACTCACCGCCGCCGGCGCCATCGCCAACGCCCATGCCTGGTTCGAGCTCAACAGCGGCTGGGCGCCGCCGGACGCGGACACGCTGGCCGAGTGGCTCGACGACGGTGTGTGCCGCTGCCCCGACGAGTGCCTGGTGGCTCCCGACGCCTGGTGCGAGCACGGCCTGGCCTCGTGGTGGCTGATCCTGGACGCGCTCGACGACGGCGTCGGGGCCTGACGCCGCCGGACCCGCCGCTGCCGGACCCGCCCGGGCGGTCGGTCAGAACCGCGTCAGAACAGGCGGCTGGTCAGGCGCTTGCGGTAGTCGGCCGTGCGGGGGTCGTCGGGCCCCAACACTTCGAGGAGGTCGACGTACTGCTGGCGGGCGTCGTTGTCGCCCTTCACCCGGTCGAGCAGCGCGTCCAGCTGGGCGGTGATCTCGTCGCCCGAGCTCGCGCCGTCGGTGGCGCCGGTGCGGACCAGCGCCGCGACCCGCCGGGTCTCGGCCGTCTCGGGGATGCGGCCCAGCAGTGCCAGGGCCTCCTCGGTGTCGCCGTTGGACCGGCGGTCCGCCAGCAGCTCGGCCAGCGCCACGATGGCGTCGTGGTGGTCCGGCCGCTCGGCCAGCACCTGGCGCAGCGACCCCTCGTCGCCCGCGGCCACCAGCGCGGCGACCTGCTCGTCGGACTCGCTGGGGACCAGGCGGTCGACGAACTCCTGCACCTGGGCCTCGGGCTGGGCACCCACGAACCCGTCGACCACCTTGCCGTCCGCCACCGCGTACACCGCCGGGATGCCCTGGACCCGGAACGCGGCCGACACCTGGGGGTTCTCGTCCACGTTGACCTTGACCAGCTCGACCTTGCCCTCGCTGGCGTCGATCACCTTCTCGAGGATCGGCCCGAGCGTGCGACAGGGGCCGCACCACGGCGCCCACAGGTCGACGACGACCGGCACGGTCTGCGACCGGTCCAGCACGTCGGTCTGGAAAGTGTCATCGGTGACGTCGATGGTCATCGGCATAAAGGCTACCGGCGACCCTCGACGCGGCCGACGCCCGCGCCCTCTACGGTGAACCTCCGATGACCGACGCGCGGACAGCCGACGCCAGTGACGGTCCCACGGAGGCACCCAAGGGCGTCGACGTGCCGAGTGTCACCGCCTGGTTCGAGGCGCATGTACGCGGTGCGGCGAGGCCGCTCACGTTCGAGCTCATCGCCGGCGGGCGCTCCAACCTGACCTACCGGGTGACGGACCGCGCGGGCCACGCGTGGGTCCTGCGCCGGCCGCCGCTCGGCCAGGTGCTGGCCACCGCCCACGACATGGGCCGCGAGCACCGCATCATCTCCGCCCTGGCCGACACCGACGTGCCGGTGGCGCCGGCGCTCGGGCTCTGCACCGACGAGTCCGTCAACGGAGCGCCGTTCTACGTCATGGCGTTCGTGGACGGCCTCGTGGCCCGCAACGCCGAGGCGTCCGCCCGGCTCGACGTCGAGGCCCGAGCGCGCGCCGGTCGCCAGATCGCCGAGGTCCTGGCCCGCATCCACGCCGTCGACCCCGCGGCGGTCGGCCTCGGCGACCTGGGCCGCACCGAGGGCTACATCGAGCGCCAGCTCCGCCGCTGGTACAAGCAGTGGGAGAACTCCAAGACCCGCGAGCTGCCCGTGGTCGACGAAGTCCACGACGCCCTCGCGGCCCGCATCCCCGAGCAGGGCCCGGCCGCGATCGTCCACGGCGACTACCGCCTGGACAACTGCATGCTCGCCCCCGACGGGACCATCCGGGCGGTCCTCGACTGGGAGCTCTGCACCCTGGGCGACCCCCTGGCGGACGTCGGCCTCCTGCTCGTGTACTGGAACGACCGCGACGACACGGGCTCGGCCCTCATGGAGACGTCCACCACGCTCGACGGCTTCCCGTCCCGGGCCGACGTGATCGCCATGTACGCCGAGGCGTCGGGACGGGACGTCTCCGACGTCGAGTACTACCGCGGCTTCGGCTACTGGAAGCTGGCCTGCATCCTCGAGGGCGTGTACGCCCGCTACAAGGGTGGGGTCATGGGCGATGCGTCGGGGTTCGAGGGATTCGCCCGCCAGGTCGAGATGCTGGCCAACCAAGCGAAGGCCACCATCGAGGGCCTGCCCTCCCGGCCCTGATCCCTGAGAGGCGCAATGGCGCTGTACGAGCTCATCGAACAACCCGACCTCGAGGACCCGCTGCTCCTGTTGGCGCTCGACGGATGGATCGACGCGCGGCTGGCCGCGGCCGGTGCGGCCGAGGTCCTGTGCGACCAGCTGGACACGATCACCGTGGCCCGCTTCGACACGGACGAGCTGCTCGACTACCGGGCCCGGCGGCCGATCGCGCACCTGGACGACGGCATCGTGCGGGGTCTCACCTGGCCGTCGCTCGAGCTGCGGGCCGCCGCGGACGAGGCCGGCAACGAGCTGTTGCTGCTGGTCGGGGCCGAGCCCGACCGCCTCTGGCACCGGTTCACCGACGAGGTGGTGACGCTCGCGCTCGACTTCGGCGTGCGCATGTGCGTCGGCCTGGGCGCCTACCCGTTCGCCGCTCCGCACACCAAGGCGCCCCGCATCGCCTGCACCGCCTCGACGGCCAGCCTGGCCGACACGGGGTTCCTGCGGGCCTCGCTCGACTTCCCGGCGGGGGTCCAGGCCGCCATCGAGCAGGGTTGCGACGAGCGCGGCGTGCCGTCGCTGGGGCTGTGGGCCCAGATCCCCCACTACGTGCCGGCCACGATGCCGTTCCCGGCCGGGAGCCTGGCGCTGGTCGAGGCGCTGGCCCGAGTCGGGGAGCTGTCGCTGCCGGTCGGCGACCTGCCGTCGATGGCCGCCGCCACACGGGCGCGGCTCGACGAGCTGATCGCCCAGAACCCCGAGCACGCGGCGATGCTGCGCCAGCTGGAGCTGGCGTGGGAGCAGGCGGAGCCGGTGACGGAGATGCCGTTCGCGGCGTCCGACCTGCCGTCCGGTGACGAGCTCATGGCCGAGCTGGAGCAGTTCCTCCGGGACCAGCGCCCCGACTCCTGACCCGCTCCTTGACCGCGCGGTCAAGCCTCCGACTACGGTCGGGGCCATGAAGATCGACGGTGGGATGCGGGGCGGGTTCGACCACGCGGCGGAGGACGCCCGCAGGCAGGAGGAACGCGGTTACGACGGCGTCTGGGTCGCCGAGACCAGCCACGACCCGTTCCTGCCCTTGGCCCTCGCCGCCCAGAGCACCGAGCGGATCGACCTCGGCACCGCCATCGCCGTCGCCTTCGCCCGCAACCCGATGACGCTGGCCCAGGTGTCGTGGGACCTGCAGGCGGGGTCCGGCGGCCGTTTCATCCTCGGCCTCGGCAGCCAGATCAGGGCCCACATCACCCGCCGGTTCTCCATGCCGTGGTCGCACCCGGCGCCCCGCATGCGGGAGATGATCCTGGCGATCCGGGCCATCTGGAACTGCTGGAACACGGGGAACAAGCTGGACTTCCGCGGCGACTTCTACCAGCACACGCTGATGACGCCGTTCTTCAACCCGGGGCCCAACCCGCACGGCGACGCCCGCATCTACCTGGCCGGCGTCGGCGAGCTGATGACCGAGGTCGCGGGCGAGGTGGCCGACGGCTTCATCTGCCACGGCTTCTCCACCCGCCGGTACATGACCGAGGTGACCATCCCGGCTCTGGAGAAGGGCCGGGCCAAGGCGGGCAAGTCCCTGGAAGGCTTCGACATCTCCGGACCGATGTTCGTGGTCACCGGCCGCGACGAGGCGGAGATGGCGGCCGCGGCCACCGGGGTGCGGGGCCAGATCGCCTTCTACGGGTCGACCCCGGCCTACCGGAAGGTGCTGGAGCTGCACGGCTGGGGAGACCTCCAGGACGAGCTCAACCGCATGTCCAAGGACGGCCGCTGGGGCGAGATGGGCGACCTCATCGACGACGAGATCCTCGAGACGTTCGCCGTGGTGGCGCCGGTCGACGAGGTCGCCGCCGGCCTGGTCGAGCGGTGGGGCGACGTGGTCACCCGCATGAGCTTCTACACGCCGTACGAAACCGACCGGACCCAGTTCTCGGACATCATGGCCGCCCTGCGGGCGGCGTGAGGGCCCAGCGCCCTCGCTCAGGCGACGACGAGTGTCAGCTGGCCGTCGTCGTAGCGGCGGCGGCACAGCGACCGCTGCAGCTTGCCCGAGCTGGTCTTGGGCAGGGTGCCCGGGGTGACCAGCACGATGTCCCTGGCGGGGACGCCCACGACGTCGCGCACCCGGTCGTGGACGGCCCGGCGCACCGTGTCGAGGTCGTCGGCCTTGGTCTCGGCCACCACCACGAGTGACTCGCGCCCGCGGTCCCCGTCGACCCCGAAGGCGATCACGTTGCCGGCCCGCACGCCCTCCAGCGAGCCCACGGCCCGCTCGACGTCCTCGGGGAACACGTTGCGGCCGCCGACGATGATCACGTCCTTGATGCGGCCGCACACCACCAGCTGGCCGTCCAGCGTGTAGCCCAGGTCGCCGGTGCGCAGCCAACCGTCGTGGAACAGGGCGGCGTTGGCGTCCGGGCGCCGGTAGTACCCGGGGGTCACGGACGTGCCCCGGATCTCCAGCTCGCCGACCTCGCGGTCCCGAAGGGCGGCGCCGCTGTCCGGGTCGACGATGCGGATCTCCAGGCCAGGCACGGGGCGGCCGAGCAGCGCCAGCCGGCGGCTGCCCCCGGCGCCCGGCGCGACGGGGGCCGCGTAGCGCTCGGTCTCCAGCACCCGGCGGTCGACGCAGTCCGTGACCATGCCGCTGCCCGGCTCGGGGAACGTGCCGGCGATGGCGACCTCGGCCATCCCGAACGCCGGGAACACGGCCTCGGGCCGCAGCCCGTGTCGGGCCCCGGCCGCGACGAACGCCTCCACCTGGTCCGGGTCGATGGGCTCGGCGCCGTTGAGGGCGATGCGCAGGTGCGACAAGTCGTAGGTCTCGGCGCGGTTGAGTGCCCGCGTGGCCAGGACGTAGCTGAAGTTCGGGCCGGCCGTGGCCGTGCCGCCGTAGGTCGACAGCCACTCGATCCAGCGGGCGGGCCGGGAGGTGAAGTCCTGGGGAGCGCCCAGGACCAGGGCGGTCCCGGTCGACATCGGCAGCGTCAGCAGCCCGACCAGCCCCATGTCGTGGTACAGCGGCAGCCACGACACCAGCACGTCGGTGTCGGGGTCGAGCTGGGCCGCCACGCCGATGGCGTCGAGGTTGGCCCGCAGAGCCTTGTCCGGGAGCATCACACCCTTGGGGTCGGACGTGGACCCGCTGGTGAACTGGAGGATGACCAGCCGGTTCGGGTCGTCGTCCGGCCGCACCCAGCGGGCCGGGTCGCCGCCGGCCAGCTCGGCGAACCGCACCATCGGCGGATCGCCCCGCTCCGGGCGCACGAACTCGGCCAGCTCGGGGTCGATCACGCACAGCTTGGCGTCGGCGTGGCGCATGCGCTGGCGGGTCTGGGCGACGAACTCGTCGAGCGAGGACAGACGCATCGGCAACGGCAGCACCACGATCGTCGCCCCGGCCAGCCAGGTGGCCTGGATGGCGGTGACCAGCTCGCGGGTGGTCGGCGACAGCAGGGCGACGTGGTCGCCCGGCCGGACCCCCCGAGCCTGCAGGGAAGCGGCGTAGCCCCGGGCGTCGGCGTGCAGCCGGCCCCAGGTGACGACGTCCTCGCCGCCACCGACGACGAACGTGACTGCGGTGTCGCGCTCGGCGGCGCGCTCCAGGCGGCGGAGGAGCGAAGGCATCGCAGCTAGGACTTGCCCGTGAACCCCGGGGTTACACAAAGTGGCGCGCCGGCCGCGGGCGAATACCCCTGCCAGGGAGGCCTCGCCGGGCCGGTACCCTGGGCAGTCATGGCCGACGCCGCGCCGCCGATCCAGGACACCGACACCCCGCCCCACCGCTACACGGCCGCGCTCGCGGGGAGGATCGAGACGGCCTGGCAGGACCGCTGGGACCGCGAGGGCACGTTCCTGACCCCCAACCCGGTGGGCGACCTGAGCGCGGGCTTCGACAAAGTGGCCGACGCCCCCAAGCTGTACGTGCTGGACATGTTCCCCTACCCCAGCGGCGCGGGGCTGCACGTGGGCCACCCGCTCGGCTACATCGGCACGGACGTCTACGCCCGCTACATGCGGATGACCGGCCACAACGTCATCCACACGATCGGCTACGACGCCTTCGGCCTGCCGGCGGAGCAGTACGCGGTGCAGACCGGCCAGCACCCCCGCATCACCACCGAGTCCAACATCGCCACCATGCGCCGCCAGCTGCGGCGCCTGGGGCTGGCGCACGACCCGCGCCGGTCGATCTCGACCATCGACGAGGGCTACTACCGCTGGACCCAGTGGATCTTCCTGCAGATCTTCACGTCCTGGTACGACACCGCGGCCGATCGGGCCCGCCCGATCGACGAGCTGATCGCCGAGCTGGACGCGGGCACCCGCCGGCCGGGCGAGGGCACCAACCCGTACGGCCGCCCGTGGGCCGAGCTGTCGCCGACCGAGCGCCGGGTCGTGGTCGACAACCACCGGCTGGCCTACGTCGACGAGGCCCCGGTCAACTGGTGCCCAGGGCTGGGCACCGTGCTGGCCAACGAGGAGGTTACCGCCGAGGGGCGCAGCGACCGGGGCAACTTCCCGGTGTTCCGGCGCCCGCTGAAGCAGTGGAAGATGCGGATCACCGCCTACGCCGACCGGCTGGTGGACGACCTGGACCGGCTGGACTGGCCCGAGGCCATCAAGCTGATGCAGCGCAACTGGATCGGCCGGTCCGAGGGCGCCCGCATCACGTTCCCGGTCCCCGGCGGCGGGGGCATCGAGGTGTTCACCACGCGGCCCGACACCACGTTCGGCGCCACGTACATGGTCCTGGCGCCCGAGCATCCCCTGGTCGAGGAGCTGACGGCGGCCGACTGGCCCGACGCGGTCGCGGCGTCGTGGACCGGCGGGCACGCCACGCCGGCCGAGGCCGTCGCGGCCTACCGGCGCCAGGCCGCGAGCCGGTCCGAGGTCGAGCGCCAGGCCGAGGCCCGAGAGAAGACCGGCGTGTTCCTGGGCACGTGCGCCACCAACCCCACCACCGGCGAGCCCATCCCCGTGTTCATCGCCGACTACGTGCTGATGGGCTACGGCACCGGCGCCATCATGGCCGTGCCCGGCCAGGACGAGCGCGACTGGGAGTTCGCCGAGAATTTCGACCTGCCGATCGTTCGCACGGTCCGGCCCCCCGATGACTGGGACGGCAAGGCCTATGTGGGCGAGGGCCCGGCGATCAACAGCGCCAACGACGAGGTCAGCCTGGACGGCCTGACGGTCGACGCGGCCAAGCGCACGATCATCGACTGGCTGGAGGCCAACGGCCTGGGCACGGGCACGGTCACGACCAAGCTGCGGGACTGGCTGTTCAGCCGCCAACGGTTCTGGGGCGAGCCGTTCCCGGTCGTCTACGACCCCGACGACGGCCTGCCCCGGGCGCTGCCCGAGTCCGAGCTGCCGGTCGTGTTACCCCACGTCGAGGACTACGCCCCGGCCACTTTCGCGGACGACGACGAGACGTCGGAGCCGGTGCCTCCGCTGGCCCGGGCCACCGACTGGGTCAAGGTCGAGCTGGACCTGGGCGAGGGCCCCAAGGTCTACCGGCGGGAGACCAACACGATGCCGCAGTGGGCGGGGTCGTGCTGGTACGAGCTGCGCTACCTGGACCCCGACAACGACCGCGAGTTCGTCGACCCCGAGAACGAGCGCTACTGGATGGGCCCGCGCACGCCCGACGACCCCGGCGGTGTCGACCTGTACGTCGGCGGCGCCGAGCACGCGGTGCTGCACCTGCTGTACGCCCGGTTCTGGCACAAGGTGCTGTACGACCTGGGGCACGTGTCCTCCGCCGAGCCGTACCGGCGGCTGTTCAACCAGGGCATGATCCAGGCCGCGGCCTACAAGGACGCCCGGCAGCTGTACGTCGAGGCGTCCGACGTGGTCGAGCGGGACGGCGGGTTCTACCACCAGGGCCAGCCGGTCACCCGGGTGTTCGGCAAGATGGGCAAGAGCCTGCGCAACTCGGTCACGCCGGACGAGATGTACGAGAGCTACGGGGCCGACACCCTGCGGCTGTACGAGATGTTCACCGGCCCGCTGGACCAGAGCCGCCCGTGGGACACCAAGGCGGTGGTCGGCGTCTTCCGGCTACTGCAGCGCATCTGGCGCAACGTCATCGACGAGGAGACCGGCGAGGTCACGGTCACCGCCGACGCACCGGACGACGAGACGCTGCGGGTGCTGCACCGCACGATCGAGGCTGTCCGGGACGGCATGGAGAACATGCGGTTCAACGTGTCGATCGCCAAGATCACCGAGCTGAACAACCACCTGACCGCCCGCCACCCGGCCGGCGGCGTGCCCCGGTCGGTGATCGAGCCGCTGGTGCTGCTGCTGGCGCCGCTGGCGCCGCACGTGGCCGAGGAGCTGTGGTCCCGCCTGGGCCACCCCGACTCGCTGGCCACGGAGCCGTTCCCCGAGGCCGACCCGACCTATCTGGTGGACGACACGGTCGAGATCCCGGTGCAGATCAACGGCAAGATGCGGAGCAAGGTCGTGGTCCCGGCGGGCGCCGACGCCGAGGCCCTGGAGGCCGCGGCCCGGGCCGACGACCGCGTGGCCCGCCTGCTGGAGGGCACCACGGTCCTCAAAGTGGTGGCGGTGCCGGGGCGGCTGATCAACTTCGTGGTGGGCTGACCGCCGCCGCTCCCCGTGATTTGAGGGCGTCGGACCGTCTGGTAATGTTGCCCTTCCTCTCGGGGCTATAGCTCAGTTGGTAGAGCGCGTCCATGGCATGGACGAGGCCGTGGGTTCGATTCCCACTAGCTCCACGGCGAGTGTGCGAGGGTCAGCTGGTGGCGACCCGCGCCGCCCACTCGAGGCGGGGGACGTCGCTCCACAGCCGCTCGAGCTCGTAGTAGTCCCGCGTCTCGTCCAGGAACACGTGGACCACCACGTCGCCGTAGTCCATCAGCACCCAGTGGCGGTCGTCGAGGCCCTCGACCCGTAGCGGCTTGGCGAAACCCGCCCCCGCCACCAGGCGCTCGACGTCGTCGACGATCGCCTTGACCAGCCGGTCGTTGGGCGCCGACGCGATAACGAACTCGTCGGCGACGACCAGCACCTCTCCCACCTCGAGGATCACGACGTCGCGGGCCCCCTTGGCGTCGGCCGCGCGGGCCGCCACGATGGCGAGCTCCCGAGCAGCCGCTCGATCGTTCCGTCCAGTCAGCTCTCCGTCACCTCCTGATCAGGTCCCTGGCATCCTCACCGAGGACGACCGTGGCGTCGACCTCCTCGTCGGCGCCGAGAAGCTCCTCGGTGCTCGTCAATCCGAACAGGCCGGCCACCCACCCCGCAAGAACTTCCCGCTCGGGGCCGGCGTAGGACACCGTGGTCTCCGTCACATCGAACGACCGCGCGTTGCCCACGATCACGATCTCGGAGCCCCCCATGACCAGGAAGCGGGCTGCGTCGGTGGTGAGCGACGCGTCGGTCGTGCCGTTGAGGAGGCGGACCCGGACCCGGCTCTGCGGGGCCGGCGATGTCGGGAACGGGACGGCGAGGGCCATCACCTCGGGGAGCCGGTTGTCGTTGGTGCGCAGGTAGGACCCGGACGGCCGGTCGTCGCGGTAGATGGGCAGCTCGAGGGCCTGGCCGGCGCCGCCGGCGATGCCCCGCACGAACCGGCCGAGGCCGGTGGACTCCTCCCCCGGGACCGCATCGCGCCCGCCGTCGCCGACCTGGTCCAGCCACGCGGCCCAGAACTGCTGCTGGCGCTCGATGCGGTCGATGTCGGTCTGGCCGGGGTCGACCGCTGCCAGGAACCGGCCGACCTCGTCGGGCTGGAGGGAGACGTCGCCGGCCGGCCACTCCCCGACGGGCTCGGCCAGCGTGACCTCGATGGGCGCCACGGGGTCGACGAGGCGGGCCCAGTGGGCGTCGTCGATCTCGACGAACTCGCCGACGGCGGTGCCGATCAGCCGGCCGGCCGCCGCAACCGCGCCACTCGCCCCGTCCTGGCGGTACACGTCGGCCAGCGTGGCCGTGGCGGTCGGGGCCCGGTCGGCCAGCAGCGCCGGCGGGACCACGACGACCGTGCCGCCGTCGTCGTCGACCTCGAGCGACAGGAGCGCGAGGCCGGCCAGCGCGCCGTCGGGACCCCGGTGGACGACGGCGAAGGTCGGGGTGGGGACCACGTAGGCCTCGTACCCGGGATCGCTGGCGAGGAGCGCCGGCTCGTAGCGGCCGACGGTGCTGTTGCGGACGAGCGAGAGCCCGGCCACGGCCAGGGCCACGCCGGCGACGGTGGCGGCGCCGATGCCGGCCAGCAGCACTTGGCGGCCTCGCCGGACCTGCTCCGGCGACCGGCGCCGCCATCCCCGGCGGGTGCGGGGCGGCGGGCTGTCGCCGGGGTCGGGCGCGAGGGCGGTGGCGGTGCTGGCGCCGGCCATGTGGGCGGGCGCCGCGGCCCGGCGGGCGTAGCTCCGAGCCCGACGGCTGGCCGGCCGAGGGTGCCCGCCGGCGGACCGGGCGGGCGGCACCACCACGAAGGGCTGACCCGCGCTGTCGGTCGCCACGACCGGCTCGGCCGGCGCGCCGCCGCCCGGCGCGGGCTCGCCGGCGACCTCGATCACCTCGGGGGCCTTCGGGGCCGCCTCCGCCGTCGGCGGTGGCGGCGATGCCGGGGAGTCCTCGCCCTCGCGCTCGCCCGAGACAGCGTCCGTGGTCACCGGTCCTCCGGGTCGCGGTACAGGCCCCGGACCTCGATGGTGGCGATGACATCGGGGGTGAGCAGGTAGTCCAGCGGGCGCCCGTCGGCGACCCGGGCACGGAGGTCGGTGCTCGAGACCTCGAGCCGGGGCACCTCGACCCGTTCCCAGGACCAGCCCGGCGGGGGCTCGGCCTCCCGGGTCCCGGGCCGCTCGACGACGACGATGGTGGCCGCGGACCGGACCTCCTCCGCCCGCTCCCACGAGGGCAGGCCGGCGGCGGCGTCGCTGCCCAGGACCACGAACAGCTCCGTGTCGGGATGCTCCGCCCGCAGGGCCTCCAGCGTGTCCGCGGTGTAGGACATGCCCGGCCGGTCGATCTCCAGGCGGCTGGCCTCCAGGCCCTCCACCGACCCCACGGCCGCCTCCACCATGGCGTAGCGGTCGGCGGACGGGGTGATCTCCCGGGTCCCCACCTTCTGCCACGGGCGGCCGGCTACGACCAGCAGCACCTTGTCGAGCGCCAGCTCGTGGCGGACGTTCACGGCCGTCACCAGGTGGCCCACGTGCGGGGGGTCGAAGGTACCGCCGAAGAGCCCGAGGCGCCGTCCCATCAGCGGGGAGCTTCCCCTTCGAGGTCCGCCAGCACACGTTCCGACAGCGCCGTGAGCCCGCGCGACAGCTCGACCGGCCACGCCGGGCCTTCGGCCGGGGCCAGGGACCGCAGCCGGTCGGGCAGCGAGGCCAGGGCCGCCACGCCGCGCTCGCGGGACGCGGCCAGGGGCTCGGACCAGGTGCGCGTGCCGCCCGCCATCACCGGCTGGAGCAGCGGCCGGCCGCCCGGGACCACCTCGTCGTGCAGCGACACGACGTCGCGGCCCTCGCACCGCCACACCTGCTTGCGCCCGGGTTGGGTCACCTTGCCGGCCGCCAGCTTCATCTTCGGCCCCTCGGCGTCCTCCACCAGCTTGTAGACCACCCCGAGGGTGGGTGCGTCGGCGCTGGTGCCCAGCTGGGTCCCGACGCCGAAGGCGTCGATCGGGGCGCCCTCGGCCAGCAGCGCCGCGATCCTGTGCTCGTCGAGGTCGCCGGACGCGAGGATCTGCACGTCCGGGAGACCGGCCTCGTCCAGCACTCCCCGGACCTCGCTCGCCAGCGTCCCCAGGTCGCCCGAGTCGAGCCGCACGCCGGTGATCGAGATGTCCTCGCCCGCCAGCTCGCGTGCCACCTCGGCCGCGTGCCGGGCGCCGGCGACGGTGTCGTAGGTGTCGATCAGCAGCACGACCCCCTGGGGGAAGGACCGGGCGTACGCACGGAAAGCTTCGCGCTCGTCGTCGTACGACATCACGTAGGAGTGGGCCATGGTCCCGGACAGCGGGATCCCCCAGCGCCTCCCCGCCGCCACCAGGGACGTCCCGGCCGCGCCCGTGAGCCAGGCCGCCCGGGCCGCGGTCATGGCCGCGTCAACCCCGTGGTCGCGCCGGGCGGAGAAGTCGACGAAGGCCCGGGACCCGCAGGCCAGCGCCACCCGGGCGGCCTTGGAGGCCAGCAGCGTGTGGCTGCCGATGCGGTTGAGCAGCCACGTCTCCACCATCTGGGCCTCCGCCAGCCGGCCCGTGACCCGCAGGAGCGGCTCGCCGGCGAACACGACCTCGCCCTCCGGGACCGCCCAGACGTCCCCGCTGAACCGCAGGTCGGCCAGGTCGGCGAGGAACTCGGGCGCGAACTGCCCCAGGCCCTCCAGGTAGGCGATGTCGTCCGAATCGAACCGCCACGACTCCAGGCCGGCCAGGGCGTCGTCGAGGCCCCCGGCGACCAGGAACCGCCGCTGGGGTGGCAGGTGGCGGACGAACAGCTCGAACGAGGCGTCGCCGTCGATGCCGCCCGCCCGGTAAGCGGCGGCCATGGTGAGCTCGTAGAGGTCGGTGACCAGCGCTGGCGGGGGCGTCACCCGAGCGTCACGCCCGCCGAGGCCATGGCGTCGACCGCCTTGCGGCCGTCCCCCGGCTCCAGCTCGACCGGGCGGACCCCGTCCACCAGGACGAGCGTCTCGTAACCCAGCCGGACGGCGTCGAGGGCCGTCTCCTTCACGCAGTAGTCGGTGGCCAGGCCCACCACCACGACCCGCTCGACGTCGTGCGCCTGGAGCAGGTCGTGGAGCTCGGTGGCGTAGGTCTCGCCCGACGTGGGGTGGACCATCGTGAAGCCCGAGTAGCCATCCTCGCCGCCGGTGCCCTTCTGCACCGTCCGGCCGGCGACCGTCAGCCGGGGATGGAACTCGGCGCCCCACGTCCCGGCCACGCAATGGACCGGCCAGGTACCCCCGTCCTTGGCGAAGTGAGGGGTGTCGGCGGGATGCCAGTCCTGCGTGTACACCACCAGCGCTCCTGCGGCCTGCGCGGCCTCGATCTCCTGGTTGGCGACGTCGATCACCGCGTCCGCATCACGCACATAGAGACTGCCGTCCGAATCCGCGAAATCGTTCTGCAGATCCACGATCACCAGGGCGGAGTGCGCGTCGTAGTGTCCGGCCACACCTGAAAACTAGGCGCGCGGCGCGTGACCCGGTGGTATGGATGCGTTTCGGGTTGGGAATCACCCGACCGGACGTCGTAGTCTTTCGGTCAGGCGGACCCACCTCTCCCCCGCTCTCTTCCCCGTCCGCCGAAATGGGGACTTTTTCGCGCCTAAGTCTCGAAACGGGCATCCGCCGGCCCCCCGTGCAACGTAATAGGGGTGACGCTCGTCACCTGGACGACAGATAGCGAACGCAAGCCGCCATATCCCGGCTCTGCTCCCCCGGATCCGGGAAAACCCGTGAGTGCGGGGAATCCCACTGCGGTAGTGGTGGTTGAGGAGTACGTCATGAGTGATTCGGTTGGTCAGTACCTCAACGAAATCGGCCTCGTCCCCCTGCTCACCGCAGATGAGGAGCGCGAGCTGTCGCAGACGATCGAGCGTGGGCGCGAGGCCCGCGAGCGCCTCGACGCGGGCGAGCGGACCCGCGAGCTCCGCAAGGCCGTCGCGGCCGCCGCCGCCGCCAAGGACCGCTTCATCCGGGCGAACCTCCGACTGGTGGTCAGCATCGCCCGGCGTTACCCCCTCCCCCCGTCCATGGAGCTGCTCGACCTGATCCAGGAGGGCA
>Ga0209382_10000717_pt1 | contig 53468 bp, 54 predicted proteins | sample SoiMetdeltSBSDD5_FD_187599 | JGI IMG/M metagenome (GOLD analysis project Ga0209382, IMG submission 187599) | Bulk soil microbial communities from a Populus tree surrounding site in Tennessee, USA - Soil MetaG P. deltoides SBSDD5 (SPAdes) (version 2) | ecosystem: Environmental > Terrestrial >...
GGGCGGCGAGGAAGGCGTCAGCCTCTTTCTGGTTCCCACGAACGCGAAGGGCGTCGCCGTCACGCTGCTGCCGACCATGGATCAAACGCGCAAGCTCTGCGAGGTCACGCTCGACCAGGTCGCGGTGCCGGCGAGCGCGCTGCTCGGCGCCAAGGACGGCGGCTGGCGGCCGCTGTCGCGCGTGGTGCAGCGGGCGACGGTCGCCCTCTGCGCCGAGATGTGCGGCGGCGCCCAGAAGGTCCTCGACATGACGACGGAGTACGCCAAGATCCGCATCGCGTTCGGCAAGCCGATCGGCTCCTACCAGGGCGTCAAGCACAAGGCAGCCGACATGCTCGTCGACGTCGAAAACGCGAAGTCGCTGACGTACTACGCCGCGTGGGCGGTCGACGAGAACGTCCCGGAGGCCGCGCTGGCCGCGTCGATGGCCAAGGCGTACGCCTCCGATGCCTTCCGCAAGGTCGCGGGCGCCGGGATCCAGCTGCACGGTGGCATCGGGTTCACCTGGGAGCACGACCTGCACCTCTACTTCAAGCGCGCCAAGTCGTCAGAATTCACCTTCGGCGATTCCACGTACCATCGGGAACGGGTCGCTCAGCTGATCAATTTGTAAGGACCGCCGCGCTGACCGAGATCGCCGGGTCCATCGCCGAGCCGAAGCCCGCGGCCTCCGTCCTCATCGTGCGCGACGCGCCGGCCGGCGCCTCGGAGCCGATCGAGGTCTACATGATCCGCCGCAAGAAGGCCATGAAGTTCCTCGGCGGGTTCTATGCCTTCCCCGGCGGCAAGGTCGACACTGACGACGCCTCGGCGGCCGCGCTCGGCGCCTGCCACGGCCTCGACATGGCCGGGGCCGCGCGCTGCTTTCCCGGCCACGACTCGCCGGCGCCGCTCGCCTTCTGGGTCGCGGCCGTGCGCGAATTGCTGGAGGAGAGCGGTGTCCTCCTGGCGTGCGACGGCAACGGGCGTCTCGTGGACGCGGGAGCGCCCCGGTTCGCCGCCCGCGTCGAGGAAGCGAGGCGCGCGCTCGTCGTGGGCAAGGAGCCGTTTGCCGCGATCCTCGCGCGCGAGGGCTGGCGCTGCGACCTCCGCGCCCTGCGCTACCTGTCGTACTTCGTCACGCCGCGCTCGAGCCCCATCCGTTTCGCCGCACGATTCTTTCTCTGTCGACTGCCGGCCGGCCAGGAGCCGCGGCTCTTCACCGAGGAGACGTCGGAGGGCTTCTGGATCCATCCCGGCGCCGGATACCAGCGGTTCCTCGCCGGCGAGATGGCGATGGCCGAGCCCGCCGAGTTCGGCCTCGCGTTCATCGCCCAGTTCCAGTCGGTCTCCGAGCTGTGGCACTGGTGCGAGGACAACGGAGAGAAGTTCACGGGCCTCATCGATCGCATCGAGTTCTGGCAGGGCTTCGACTGGAAGCGAAGCCAGGGACCGCAACCGGGCGTGGAGTGTAGAGACCCTAACGCTGGGTGAGCGCGATGGCGGCGTTGCAGAACCTGTCGAGGTCGACCGGCTTGACCATGAACGAATCGAATTGCTTGATGACCGCGTCGGGGAAATGATCTTTCCAGCCGGTGATGGCGATGCACGGGGTGAGCGCCCACTGCCGATGCGCCCGCAGCCATTTGATGAAATCGAGGCCGGAGCCGTCGGGGAGCTTCAAATCGCAGATGATGAGGTGGGGCCGCGTCATGTGGAGCTCGTGCTCGGCCTCCACGATGTTCGACGCCGCCAGGACGTGAGCCTGTAGCGAACGGAGCACCGCGGACAGCATCTCGCGCGAGTCCTCGTGATCTTCGATGACGAGGACGGTACGGCCCGCGAGCGTTGGCGTGAACGGCAGCAGTGCTGGCGGCGCCGAGAACGACATACCCGATCGAACCACACCGCGATTCGGCCTGTCTACTTCCGTATGTCTCGTCCTAGGAAAACTTTTTCCTGGTCGTTTCCTGATCGACTGAGACCAGCCGGCGTCGGACGCAATCCGTCGGGCGCGGAATGACGTTTTACGGGATGAATGACGCCACGGGTGCGACCGGCACGGCTGCTCCTCGTCGACGACAATCGAGACAACCTCGACGTCCTTGCCGTCCTGCTCAGCGAGAAGTACGACGTTACCGCGTGTGGCTCGGCGGCCGAGGCCGTGCGCGTGGCCGGATCGACCGCGTTGGACGTGCTGGTGCTCGACATTGGCATGGCGCCCATGGACGGCCTGGAATGTCTCAGGGTGCTCCGCGACATGCCGCACCATGCGGCCACACCGGCCATTGCGCTGACCGCGTTTGCGCGTCAGGTCGACCTCGAGGATTTCCTCCAGGCGGGATTTCAAGCCGTCGTCACCAAGCCGATCATGGATCAGGAGCATCTGGAAGCCGTCATCGACTCGCTGCTCGCATCCCCGCCGGTCGGCGGCTCCGTTCCGGGTACCACCGGTCGCTGTCCCTTGACCACTGTCGTCGACGGCGGCATGATTGCCGGCCGTGGCCGCGGCGAAGCACGATGACTCGCCTGAACGCGCGACACGAATCCTCGGCGACCTGCTCTATGCCGACGGCGCGAAGATCCCCGTCGCCGAGAAGGACTGGGTGGCGCTCGTCCAGCGGGTCGCGACCGGCGACCAGAATGCCCTCCATGCGCTGTACGAGCGGACTCATCGGATCGCGTTCACGTTGATCGTGCGTATCGTGAACAACCGCGCAACCGCCGAAGAAGTCACCGTCGATCTGTACCACGACGTCTGGCGGCGCGCGTCGACGTACGACGCGGCCAGCGGGTCGGTCGTCGGATGGATCATGAACCAGGCGCGCTCGCGCGCGATCGATCGCCTGCGGTTCGAGCAGCGGAAGAAGCGCGTGAGCATGTCCGCGGACAATCCACTGCCCGGGCCGGCGCCCGATGATCCGGGCGAGGTCCTCGCCACGCGCGAGGAGACTCGTCGGCTGCATGACGCGCTGCGGGTCCTCACGCAGGACGAGCGTCAGGCGATCGAGACGGCATTTTTCTCGGAGATGACATACCCCGAGGTGGCGGCGCGGCTGAGTCAACCGCTCGGCACGATCAAGACCCGGGTGCGCTCCGGGCTCGGCAAGCTCCGGAATGCGCTTGGTGGAACCGCGGAGGACCGGTGAGTCCAGCAGCGCGCGACCACGACGCTCACGCCGACCTCGTCTCGTTGTACGCCCTCCACGCGCTTCCGCCGGCGGAGATGGCGGCCGCCGACGCGCAGATCGCGGCGTGCGCGGAGTGCCGCCAGGATCTCGAGGACCTCCGCGGCGTGGTGGCGGGCTTCGACGCCTGGCCCACCGACGTGCTGCGGCCCGCGACGCCCTTGTGGCAGCGGGTCGCTCAGCGCATCGCCGCGGAGACCGGCCGGCAGCCGGCCGTGCCGGTGCGCCGGCCACGCGACGAGCCCGAATGGCAAGAAGCGGCGCCGGGCATCTCGGTCAAGCTCCTCGCGACGGATACGGAGACGCGACGCGTCAGCATGCTGGTGCGGCTGGCGCCGGGCACCGACTATCCGCCCCACCGCCATGCTGACATCGAGGAGCTGCATCTTCTTCACGGCGAGCTGATCGTCGACGACAAGACGCTTTATCCCGGCGATTACATCCGGGCCGAGGCCAATACCGTCGATCACCGCGTCTTCAGCGAGACTGGCTGCACGTGCGTTCTGCTCACGTCGACGCACGACGAAATCCTCTGATCGCCCGCGGAGCCTGAAGCGTCCGGCAGCTCCTCATCCGCGTACACTACGGCGCATGGCCGACACGGTCGCCGCCTTCCTCGACGAGCACGTCGCGATCGGCGAGGGCGAGCGCCCGGCCATCGTCACGCCCGCCGGCGTCACCAGCTACGCGCGCCTGCTGGCGCTCGTCAACCAGACCGGGCACGTGCTGCGTGACCTCGGGGTCGACGTCGAGCAGCGCGTCGCCATCCTGCTGCCCGACGGGGTCGCGTGGGCGACCGCGTTCTTCGGCGCGCTGCGGATCGGCGCGGTGGCGGTGCCGCTCAACACGCGCCTGCCGCCGGCCGCCTGCGTCGAGCTCCTTCGGGATAGCCGGGCCCGGGTGCTGATCGCCGATCCGGCGCTGGCCCGCGCGCTCGATTCGTGGCGCGCGGAGCTGCCGCACCTGCGCGCGGTCGTCGAATCGGGTGACGGCGCGCGTGCGCCGAGTCTCGAGACCCGGCAGGCCCTCGCGCGCGTCGATCTCGACCCGGAGGCGCTCGGCGGCGACGACATGGCCTTCTGGCTCTACACGTCGGGGACGACGGGCGGGCCGAAAGCCGCCATCCACCTCCGTCGCGACCTGCTCGAGTGCCGTCATTACGGCATCGACGTGCTGGGCGCGGGCGCCCCGGATCGCGTGCTGGCGACGTCGAAGCTGTTCTTCGCGTACGCGCTCGGCAACGCCCTCCTGGCCCCGCTGTTCGTCGGCGCGCGGACGTTTCTCGATCCGCGGTGGGCCGAGCCCACCACGGTCGCCGACACCGTCCGCGCCTACCGGCCGACGCTCTTCTTCTCCGTGCCGACCTTCTACGCTCGGCTGCTGCACGCCGAGCTGCCGCGCGACACGTTCCGCTCGGTCCGCGCCTGCGTCTCGGCGGGCGAACGGCTGCCACCCGAGGTGTACGCCGCGTGGCGCGCGCGATTCGACGTCGAGATCCTGGACGGTCTCGGAGCGACCGAGACCATCTTCATGGTGCTCTCGAACCGCCCAGGTCGCAGCCGCCCGGGCTCGGCCGGGACGCCGGTCCCAGGCACGGCCGTGCGGTTGCTGGACGCCGACGGGCGCGAGGCGGTCGACGGGCAGCCGGGTGTGCTGCACGTGCGGACGCCGTCGGCGAGCCCGGGCTACTGGAATCGCGTGGATCGAAGCCGCCGGACGTTCATCGGCGAGTGGTTCCGGACCGGCGACGTGCTCACGCGGGACGCCGGGGGCTTCTACCACCATGTGGGCCGGGAGGACGATCTCTTCAAGGTCGCCGGCCTCTGGGTGAGTCCGGGCGACGTCGAGTCGGTGCTGCTCGCGCATTCGGCGGTGACGGAAGCGGCGGTGGTCGGCGCCCGCGACACGAGCGGGTTCGTCAAGCCGTTTGCCTTCGTCGTGGCCCGGAACGGCGTCTCGCCGGAGCGTCTCGTGGCCGAGCTCACCGAGCTCGTCGCGGCGCGGCTGGCGACGCATCAGCGGCCGCGGCACATCACGGTCGTGGAGGCGCTGCCGCGCACGGCCACCGGCAAGCTGCAGCGCTTCATCCTGAAAGGGAGCGTCGAGAGGGCATGAGCGTCGAGCACGCGACGACCGTCACGGTCCGGTGGAGCGACGTGGATGCCGCGGGTATCGTGTTCTATCCTCGGTTCTTCGAGTGGTACGACCTCGGATCTGAGTCGCTGTTCGCGGCCCTCGGGTTGCCGTGGCCGGAGGCGTTCCCGAGGTACGGGATCATCGGGGTGCCGATCATCGAGTCGGGCTCGCGCTTCCGGACGCCGGCGCGCTACGGCGACGTCCTCACGATCCGCTCCACGGTGGCGTGGGTGAAGGAGAAGACGTTCCGCATGCAGCACTCGATCTCGGTCGGCGATACGCTGTGCGCCAGCGGCTTCGAGGTTCGCGCCTGGGTGGCGCGGCCGGCGACTCCGGGTGCGCCCCTGGCGGCCCGGGCGATCCCGGACGAGGTGTCGCGCAAGCTCAACGGAGGGACTCCGTGAAACCAGAAGTCGTCTACACCAAGGCCGCGCCGAAGACGGGCTTCTCCGAGGGCATGGAGTCGCCGATCGCCCAGGGGGTGAAGTGCGGCGACTTCGTCTTCGTCTCGGGGCAGGGCCCGCTCCACCCGGCCACCAAGCAGGTCGTCTCGGACGACATCGAGCAGCAGACACGCGTGACGCTCGACAACGTCGCCCGGGTCCTGGAGGCCGCCGGGACGTCTCTCGCCAACGTGGTGAAGGTCGGCGTGTTCCTCCGCGACATGAAGGACTTCGACGCCTTCAACCGCGTCTTTCGCGACTACTTCAAGGGCGTGCAGCCTGCGCGCACCACCGTCGAGGCCTCGGCGCCGCGCAAGGGCGTCAACGTGGAGATCGACGCCATCGCGTGGATTCCGCGATGAACCCGGCCGCCCGGCTCGGCACGCCGGGCCTGGTGGGCGTCTATCTGTCCGTGCACACCCCACGCTATTGCACATACGACGCCGCCTTCGCCGGCAAGCTGGCCCACCCGGACTTCAAGAGCGTGCGTGACGGCCTGGTGGCGCAGGGTCGGCACCTCGCCACGGTCGCGCCCGACGTGATCGTGATCAACTCGTGCCACCTCATCACGACCTTCCCGACGGTCGTCGACGGCACGCCCCGGCATCGCGGCGTGCTGACCGCCCAGGAGGCGCCGGAGCTGATCCACGGCGTCGCGTTCGACTTTCCCGGCGAGTTCGACTTCGCCTCGGCGCTGATCGACCGGGGCAAGGCGGCCGGGCTTGCGTGCACGCTCGCCAACGACATCCACTATCCCCTCGATTACGGAACCGTGATGCCGCTCGTGTGTTACCTCGACAGGGCGCAGGCTACCCCTGCCGTGCCCGTGTCGGTCTGCCTCTCCGCCGATCTCGCGGAGAGCTTCGCGTGGGGCCGGCACGTGGCACAGACGGCGAAGGCGCTCGACCGGCGCGCCGTCTTCGTGGCCAGCGGCAGCGTCTCGCACAAGCTCGTGCGCGGGCCAGAGAAGTGGCCGGCGGCCGCGGATCAGGAGCTCGATCACCGCCTGGCGCGCCTGCTCGCGGACGGCGAGTACGACAAGGCGTGGGCGTGGCTGCCCGACTACGTGGACGCGGCGGAGCCCGAGATGGGCGGCCGGCATCTGGCCATGATGCTCGGCGCGCTGATCGAGACCGGCGACCGCTTCGCCGCCGAGCTCCACGCGTACGGCCCGTCGTCGGGCAGCGGCAACTACGTCATCTCGATGGCGATCTAGTGTAGTCTTGTGCCGCTCGGGACGAGTGCGATGAGGAGGAAGGGCGCTATGCGACTGAGCCGTCGAACATTTCTCACGGGCGCCTTCGCCGCCGCGGGCGTCTCGGTCGGTCCGTGGGTGCCGAAGACCCTCGCCCAGGGCGGGCCGCTCAAGATCGGCCTCGTGCTGCCGTACTCGGGCGTCTACCAGGTGCTCGGTGAGTCGATCACGCAGGGGATGGAGCTCGTCTTTGCCCGGGAGGGCAACAAGGTTGCCGGCCGCGACGTCGTCATGATCAAAGAAGACGACGAGATGCAGCCGCCGGTCGGCATCCGCAAGACGGAAAAGCTCATCGAGTCCGACAAGGTCGATATCCTCACGGGCCCCGTGCACAGCGGCATCCTCATGGGCATGCGTGACAAGGTCCACAATAGCAAGACGATCCTCATCGTCTCCAACGCCGGCGCCGATGCCATCTCGCGCGAGCGGTGCTCGAAGTGGATTTTCCGGACGTCCTTCTCGAACTGGCAGCCGAACCAGCCGATGGGCGGCTGGGTCGCCAAGAACGTCTCCAAGGAAGTATTCATCACGGCGCCGAACTATCAAGCCGGGAAGGACCAGCTCAACGCCTTCAAGGAGACGTTCGTACCTGCGGGCGGCAAGCTGATCGGCGAGGAGTACCCGAAGCTGGGAGAGACGGACTACGCGCCGCTGCTGACGAAGATCCGCCAGTCGGGCGCCAAGGCCGTGTACGCGTTCTTCTCGGGCACCGACGCCGTGAACTTCGTGAAGCAGTACGACCAGTTCGGTCTGAAGGGCCAGGTGAAGCTCACGGGTGCCGGGTTCCTCACCGAGCCCGACGTCTTGCCGGCCCAGGCCAAGGCCGCGCTCGGCATCATCACCGGTCACTTCTACACGCCGCAGCTCGACAACCCCGTCAACAAGAAGTTCGTGTCCGACTTCAAGGCGAAGTTCGGCGGCAAGACGCCGGACGGCTTCGCGTGCCAGGGCAACGACACCGCCGAGGTCATCGTGCGCGCGGTGAAGGCCGTCAACGGCAACACGCAGGACAAGGAGAAGCTCGTGGCCGCGCTCGAGAAGGTGCAGTTCGAGAGCCCGCGCGGTTACTTCAGCTTCGATCCGAAGACGCACAACGTCATCCAGCCCTACATCTACGTGCGCGAGGTCAAAGAGGTCGCCGGCGGACTCGACAACGTCCCCATCGATCGGGTGGCGAAGGTCGCCGACCCCGGCACCGGCTGCACCTTGCCGGCGTAACGGACGCCCGCCGGGGCCGGGCAGTCGCCCGGCCCCGCGCTCGCCGCCGCGTGCCCGTCTCCGATCTGCTCGCCCAGGCCCTCAACGGGCTGTCGTACGGTGTGCTCCTCTTCCTGCTGTCGGTCGGCCTCACGCTCATCTTCGGCATGCTCGACGTCGTCAATCTGGCGCACGGCTCGTTCTACATGCTCGGCGCCTATGCGGGCCTGGCCACCGTGGCCGCCACCGGCAACTTCTGGCTGGCGCTGCTGGCCGCGCCGCTCGCGGTGGGAGTGATCGGCGCCGCGATGGAGCGCGCGGTGCTGCGACCGCTCTATCGTCGTCCGCCGCTCGATCAGGTGCTGTTGACCTTCGGCTTCATCTACGTCTTCGAGGATGTCGTGAAGTCGATCTGGGGCGGCACCATCCGGACGATCGCCCCGCCGGACCTCTTCGCGGGATCGGTGCGGATCTTCGGCGGCGCGTTTCCCTCGTATCGGCTCTTCGTGATCGGCTTCGGCCTCGTCATGGCCGTCGTGCTGTGGCTCGTCATCGAGCGCACGCGGCTCGGCGCCGTCATTCGCGCCGGCGTCTACGACGCCGAGATGACGGCGGGCATGGGCATCGACATCCAACGTGTGTTCACCGGCGTCTTCGCGGCCGGCGCGGCGCTCGGCGGGCTCAGCGGTGTGATTGCGGGCCCGATCCAGTCGGCGCAGCCGCCGATGGGCGCGGCCATCTTGATCCCGGCCCTCATCGTGGTGGTGGTCGGCGGCCTCGGCAGCCTCAAGGGCTCGCTGGTCGGCAGCCTGCTCATCGGCCAGGCGGAGGTGTGGGGCAAGGTCTGGCTGCCGAACGTGTCGATGGCGATGATCTACTTCGTCATGGCAGCGGTCGTGCTGCTGCGACCGCAAGGTCTCTTCGGCCGGCCACTCAAATGAGATGGCGCGTGCTCGGTCTCGCCCTGGTCCTGACGGCCGTGCTGCTGTTTCCCCGCGCGGCCGGCAACTATCCGGTCAAGCTGCTGCAAGAGATTTTGATCTGGGGCATCTTCGCCATGAGCCTCGATCTGCTCATGGGCTATGCCGGTATGGTCTCGTTCGGCCACTCGGCGTTCTTCGGTGTCGGCGGCTACGTGGCGGCACTGGCGTTGACGCACTGGGGCGCTAACGCGGCCAGCGGGCTCGTCGTGCCCGCCGTGGCGGCCGCACTGGCGGCGCTCGTCATCGGGTACTTCTCGATCCGCGTCAGCGGCGTGTACTTCATCATGCTGACGCTCGCGTTCTCGCAGATGTTCTACGCGGTGACCTTCCAAGTCGCGTGGCTCGGCGCGGAGGACGGCATCGTCGGCGTTCCGCGGCCGCGACTGCCCGGCGTCGATTTGAATCGGGCCGGCGCCTTCCACGTGTACGTGGCGGCCTTCGCGCTGGCCACCGGTCTCGTCTTGTGGCGCATCGTGCGCTCGCCGTTCGGCCACGTGCTGCGCGGTATCCACGACAACGAGGCCCGCATGCAGGCGGTAGGGTATGCCGTGAGCCGGTACAAGCTCCTCGCCTTCGTGATCGCCGGCACCATCGCCGGCGTGGCGGGCGCCCTCTACACGCAGTTCGTCGGTTCGATCACGCCGGAGGCCTTTCTCTGGCGCACCTCCGGCGAGGCGCTCTTGATGGTGATCATCGGCGGCACCGGAACGCTGCTCGGAGGGCTGCTCGGCGCCGGCGCATTCATCCTCCTGCAAAGCCTGGTGTCGTCCTACACCGAGCGCTGGATGCTGCTTCTCGGGCTGACCTTCATCCTCTTCGTGCTCTTCGCGCCAGGCGGAATCGTCGGTGCCCTTCGCGGACGAATCGGCCTCCGCGCATGACCGCACTCCTGGAGCTCGACCGCCTCACGCGCTATTTCGGCGCGCTGAACGCGCTGAACGCTGTGAGCCTGCGCCTGGCGCGCCGCGAGCGGCGCGCGATCATCGGGCCCAATGGTGCCGGCAAGACGACGCTCTTCAACGTGATCACCGGCCATCTGGCACCCAGCGAAGGGCGCGTGCTCCTCGACAATCGCGACATCACCGGGCTGCCGCCGCATCGAGTCGCGCAGCGTGGCATCGCCCGCTCGTTCCAGCGCACGAACCTCTTTCCGCGGCTCACCGTGCTCGAGAACCTCCGGCTGGCGGCGGCGGCCGACGGTCGTGGCAGCTATTCGTTGTTCGGGTCGGTGGCGCGACTGTCGGCGCCGCTGGCGCGTGCGCGAGACGTGGCGGAGGCGGTTGGACTCGCCGAGCGTCTCGGCGACGAGGTCGCGCGACTGTCGTACGGCGAGCAGCGACAGCTCGAGGTCGGCGTTGCCCTCGCCACGCGACCGCAGCTGCTGCTGCTCGACGAGCCGACGGCCGGCATGTCGCCGGAAGAGACGCAGCGAATGACGCGCCTGCTGACGAACGTCCCGCGCGAGGTCACCATGCTCATCATCGAGCACGACATGGACGTCGTCTTCTCGCTCGCCGATCGCATCACGGTGCTGCACCATGGCGAGGTGCTGCTGGACGGCACGCCGGACGCCGTGCGCGCGGACCCGCGCGTGTACGAGGTGTACCTCGGCGGCCGGGACGACGCCTGATGCTGGAGGTGGCGGACGTTCACACCTACTACGGCGAGAGCCACATCCTGCACGGCGTATCGATCGAGGTCCGCGCCGGCGAGGCGGTGGCCGTCCTCGGCCGCAACGGAGTCGGCAAGACCACGCTGATCCGCAGCGTGGTCGGGTTCACGCCGCCGCGCCGCGGAGCGATCCGCTATGACGGCCGCGAGATTCAGCGCTTGCCGTCTTATCGCATCGCCCGCGCCGGCCTGGCCCTCGTCCCGCAGGGCCGCCGCATCTTCGCGCCGCTGAGCGTGCTCGAAAATCTGCGGATCGGCGAGCGGCGGCGCGTCGGCGAGTCGCGCCGCGAGCCGCACGCCTATGCGTCGCTCGCCGCCATCCAGGCGCTGTTCCCGCGGCTGCGCGAGCGCAGCGGGCAGAACGCCGGCACGCTGAGCGGCGGTGAGCAGCAGATGCTCGCCATCGGCCGCGCGCTGATGACCGATCCGCGACTGCTCGTGCTCGACGAGCCGTCCGAAGGTCTGGCGCCCCTGATCGTCCGCGAGATCGGTCGCGTGCTCCTGCGGCTGAAGGCGGCCGGGCTCTCGATCCTCCTCGTCGAGCAGAACGTTCAGCTGGCGCTGCACGTGGCCGATCGCGTGTACGTGATGAGCAAGGGACAGATTGTGTACCACGGCGCCTCGAGCGCGCTCGATGCCGACGAGGACGTCAAGCGGCGCTTCCTGGGGATCGCCTGATGAGTGCGCCGCCATTTTTCCGACCCCCGTCCACACCAGTACCTCGGCGTATGATCGGAGGTCTATGACGACGCCCGCGTTTCCGACGACCGCCACGCCGAGCGCGCTCGTCGGCCGCGTGCTGGGACTGAATCCCGGCATGATGACCGGTCCCGGCACCAACACGTATCTGGTTGGCCGGCGCGATCCGATCCTGATCGACACGGGCGCGGGTGTTCCCGACTACGTGCCGCTGCTGGAGCACTATCTCGACGAGCGCGAGTTCACGCAGCCGTCACGCGTCCTGCTCACGCACCGTCACCGCGATCACCTCGGCGGCGTCGAGTCGCTCCGCGCGCGGTATCGCGGCCTCCGGGTGTCGAAGATGCGGCACCGCGACGCCGGCCTGCCCGAGCCGATCGACGATCTGCGCGACGGCGAGGTCGTGCACGGCGAGGGCGTCACCCTCGTGCCTGTCTACACGCCCGGCCATGCGTCCGACCATCTGTGCTACTACCTCGTCGAGGAGCGCGCGCTCTTCACCGGCGACGTCGTCCTCGGTGGGTCCACCACCGTGATCCCCGCCGACGACGGCGACCTGCTCGACTACCTCGCCTCGCTGCGGAAGCTCCTCGGCCTCGACGTGGGCCGGATCTACCCGGCGCACGGCCCGGTCATCGAGGATGGTCCCGGCCGGATCCGCGAGTACATCGAGCACCGGATGCTGCGCGAACGGCAGATCCTCGAGGGTCTCGCCGACCATGTCGAGACCATTCCCGACCTGGTGAAGCGCATCTACGTCGATGTGGCCCCCGCGCTCCATCCGGTGGCCGCGCTGTCCGTCGAGTCACACCTGAAGAAGCTCGCCCGCGAGCAGCGCGTCCGCGAGGAAAAGCGGACAGACATGCCGTCGCGCTGGAGGCTCGGCTAGGGCAGGGGCAGGGCGGGCTCGGGATCGGCCATGGCCCGCTTGAGGTACGGAAGCACCTCGCGCTCGAACGCCTCGAGCGTCTGCCCAAACGTGGCGGCGAAGGCCGCCGCCGACGAGCGCGTCCGGAGCCGCGAGAAATATTGAAGGACCTTGTCGAAGCCGTGCTGCTGCACGAGGTAGTCCGCGAGCAGGAACGTCAGGTGGTAGGTCGCCGTCGACCCCTCGCGCTGATGCCGGAGCGTGAACTGCCGTGGAGACCCGAGGGTGGCCAGGTCCAGCCGTGACTGGGCCACCGCCGCCTGCCCGCGGGCGCGGCGGAGCGCGAGCTTCCGGTGCCGCTCGAGCGAGCCGACGCCCATCCGCTCCAATGCCTGGAAGGCGACGTGCTCGGCCACGCCTTCGGCCAGCCACTGGTCGGCGCGGCCCTCGCCACCCGCGAGCTGGAACTGGGCGACGTGCGTCAACTCGTGGGCGACCAGTCGTACCCACTCGCTGCCGGCGTCCGAAAGCTTGCCGTTCAGCAGTACGCGACCGGGACGCGCCAGTCCGACGGCGAACGCGGCCAGCTCGTCGGCGCCGTCGGGGCTGAGGTGGGCGTCGTCCACGATCCCGCGACGGAAGGCCTGACGGGACGAGTAGATGTAGACGCGCGTGGTGGAGGGCAGCGGCAGCTTCAGCTCATGAAGGACGTCGATCACACGGTCGAGCGCCTCGGGACGTGGCCCGCCGATGACCTCGACAGTTGGCGCGGTCCCGCGGTCGACCGCATGCGCCACGCCACCGCTTGTGACCGCCAGGATGGCGAGCACGGCCGCGACGACCGCGCGGCGCATCAGTTGAACCACCCGGCCCGACGGACGGCGTCGCCGATGCGAAGGACGTTGGAGAGCTCGCGTCGTCCACGGGCGTCGGGGCGCGGCTCGGCTTCGAGCCGCCGGAGGATCAGCGCGACACGGAGGTACGGCAGCTGCCAGCCGGCGATCGTCGGACGAAGCGTGGGATGAACCATGGCCCCGTGCTCAGCAACCGGACTGCCACACCGGCCGGGACCCAACGACGCGCCGCTATGCATTTGTCGTTTTTCCTCGCGAGGCGCGCACGGAGATCTTCCGCGGAGCCATTCAGCTTCTCCCGCGTGCGCGGGCGGCGTCGACCACGGCAGCGAACAGCGCGCGCGCGGCGGCGTCGTGACCGACGAGGTCCTCGGGGTGCCACTGCACGGCGATCACGAAGCGCCGCCGGTCCTCGTGCTCGACCGCCTCGACCACCTGATCCGGCGCCCATCCGACGTCGCGGAGATGCCGGCCGAGGCTCTTCACGGCCTGGTGGTGGAAGCTGTTCACGGCGAGCTCCGGGCTGCCGAGGATCTCGCCGAGCCGGGTGCCCTCGGTCAGCAGCTTGACCGGGTGCGTGGCGACATGACGCTTCTCCGCCTGGCTGTGCTGCACCGTCTCGCCGACGCTGTCGGGGACGTGCTGGTGCAGCGTCCCGCCGAGCGCGACGTTGAGGACCTGCAGGCCGCGACAGATGCCGAAGAGCGGCACGTCGTCACGCAGCGCGCGGTCGACGAGGTCCAGCTCGAGGCCGTCGCGATCGGACGAGACGAGCGCCGTGCTCGGATGCGGAAGCTCGCCGAAGCGCGCCGGCTCGATGTCGCCGCCGCCCGTCAGCACGAGGCCGTCGAGACGCCGCCACAGCGTCTCGCGCGCCTCGGCGCCGAGCTGCGGCGGCAGCAGCACGGGGATTCCGCCGGCCTGCTCCACCGCGCGAAGGTACGCGGAGTTCACGTACGCGCGCTCGGGATACTCGCCGACCGTGATGGACGTGCTCACGCCGATCAGGGGATGCGACACAGCAGGGGAGCCTAGCACAACTTTCCGCGGTATTATCGCCGTGTGACGATCGATTCAGTCTCCTCCCAGCAGAGCCTGACCGCGTCCTCGCACCGCCCCACCGCCACCGTCCAGAGCATCGGTACCCGCTGGGCTGTCGCCGCGGGTCACACGCTCGCCGCCGAGGCCGCCGCCCGGATCCTCGGCGCGGGAGGCAATGCGATCGACGCGGGCGTGGCGGCGGGCTTCTGCCTGGGTGTCGTCCATCCCGACATGGTGAGCGTGGCCGGCGTCGCGCCGATCCTCGTGCACGTGGCGCGGTCCCGCGAGACGTTTCAGGTGTCCGGCGTCGGGCCATATCCGCGGGCCTCGACCCTCGAGTACTTCCGCCGCCTGGGCAACGAGATCCCCCCCGGCTTGCCACGCACGGTCGTCCCGGCGGCGCCCGACGCCTGGTGCACGGCGCTCGAGCGCTGGGGGACGATGTCGTTCGCCGATGCGATCGCGCCAGCGCTCGAGCACGCCGAGCGCGGCTTCGCGGTCTCGCAGTTCTCGGCCTTCCAGATGTCGACCCACGCCGCGAAGTACACGCGCTGGCCCACGTCCGCCGCGCTCTACCTGAAGGACGGCCGAGGGTTCCGGATGGGCGAGCGGCTGGTCCAGACCGAGCTCGCAGACACGCTGCGCCGGATGGTCCGGGCGGAGGCCAAGGCGGGCGGCAGCCGCGCGGCAGGGGTGCGGGCGGCCCGCGACGAGTTCTACCGCGGAGAGACCGCCAAGCGGATCGCGGAGTTCCATCGACTCAACGACGGCCCGCTGACGGCGTCAGACCTCGCCGACTTCCAGGTCGAGGTTGCTGCGGCGCTGACGGGAACGTACGGAGGCTGGGAGGTCGCGGTCTGCGGGTTCTGGTGTCAGGGGCCGGTGCTGCTCCAGATCCTGAACCTCCTCGACGGCGTGGACATGAAGGCGCTCGGCCACAATTCCCCCGAGTACCTGCATCGCATCGCCGAGACCGTGAAGATCGCGTTCGCCGACCGCGACGCCTATTACGGCGATCCGAGCTTCGTGAAGATCCCCGCCGCCCGCCTGCTGTCGAAGGCGTACGGCGTCGAGCGCCGCGCGCTGGTGCGCGAGCGGGCCTGGCGCGACGTGCCGCCGGCCAGCGACCGCCGTCAGCCGGTTCCCCTGGCGGGCGGCTCCACCGACAGCCTCGACACCTCGTACGTCGCCGTCGTCGACGCCGACGGCAACGGCTTCTCGGCGACCCCCAGCGACCCGAACGTCGACTCCCCGGTCGTGGCCGGCGTCGGCTGCGTGGTATCCCCCCGCGGCTCGCAGGGCTGGCTCGACCCTGACCACGCCAGCGTGGTGGCGCCCGGTAAGCGCCCGCGTCTGACGCCGGCTCCCGCGATGGTCCTGCGGGACGGCGCCCTCGTCATGCCGTTCGGAACTCCGGGTGGGGACGTGCAGCAGCAGGCGATGCTGCAGGTCATGCTGAACACGCTCGTCCACGACATGCCGCCGCAGCAGGCCGTGGAGGCGCCGCGGGTGGCCTCACGGAGCTTCCCGGACTCGTTCTGGCCGCACGTCTTCGCTCCCGGCAAGCTCGAGGTCGAGCGCCGGATCCCGGGCGAGACGCGCGCCGCCCTGGCCGCGCGGGGGCACGACATCGCCGAGTGGCCGGAGTGGGAGTGGCGGGCGGGCGCGGTCTGCGCGGTGCGCATCGCGGACGATGGCGCACGGTGGACGGGGGCCGATCCAAGGCGGGGAGCGCACGCGATCGCGCGGTAGAGAAGTCGAGAGCCTCCACAGAGGCGGCAGATAAAGGCTCTCGACTCGACAAAGCAGGAAGGAACTTGTCCCCCCAGGCAATCCGGAAACTGCAGGGGTGATACCAAAGTTCCGGACGCCGCAAATCCGACGACATCCCAGGCGGGCCACGACGGTGAGCGCTGCAATCGTAACGGATCCCGACGCCGAGCGACGAGCCCAGGAGGCCCATTCGATATAGCTCGGTCTATCGTCCGATAGATTGTACGGTGGGTGCCCCGGCACGTAGAGTTCGCTCACATGTGACGACTTTGAGCATCTGCCGCTTCCGGCCGGTCTCGACCGAGTAATCCAGCCATGCGCAGGGCCAACTCCGATCGCCGTCAGATCAGTGTCGTGATCGCCGACGATCATCCGATCGTTCTGGCCGGTCTCGAGACGCTGCTCCGGCGCGAGCCCGACATCAGCGTCGTGGATCGCTGCGCTGACGGTGTCGAGACGCTCCGCGCAGTGCGGAAGCACAACCCGGACGTGCTGATCCTGGATCTGCGGATGCCGCGAACGGACGGGCTGGCGGTGCTGCAGAAGATGCACGAGGAACGCGCCACGACGAAGGTGATCATCCTCGCCGCCGTCATCGAGGACGACGTGCTTCTGGACGCGATCCGTCTCGGCGCCCGCGGCGTCGTGCTCAAGGAAACAGCGCCGCAGTATCTCGTCAACTGCGTCCGCGAGGTGCATGCGGGACGGCAGTGGTACGAGCAGCGCACCTTCGTCGACGCGATGGAACGGTTCGTCCGCCGGGAGGTCGCGTCGAAGGAGATGACCTCGGTCCTGAGCCGCCGTGAGGTCGACGTCGTGCGAGCGGTCGCGCACGGGCTTCGCAACCGCGAGATCGCCGAGCGACTCGGCATCGCCGAGGGTACGGTCAAGCTGCACCTGCACACCATCTATACGAAGCTGGGCGTGGACGGTCGCACGGCGCTCATCGTGAAGCTGAACGACAAGTCCTTCGTGTAGCGCGGAGACCGCCGGCAATATCCCATTCCTCGGCGGACGGCGCGGACACGAAATTCACAGTCGGGGGCCGACCGCGCTTATCATCAGGGTCAAACGATCGGGCGTCGGTCACTGCTCCCGCGCCCCTGGGAGGTCTGAATGCGACGTCGTGCACTGCTGACGGCTGTGTCGATCCTCGCCTGTCTCGTCGTGACCCCGCCGCTGTTCGCACAGGAGCGACAGGATATCGCCGCTCCGGATCTCACGGCGTCACTCGGCGCCAACGTCTGGATCAGCAAGGGCGACTCGGTTTGGGAGCACAAGGTCGAGTTCGTGCCCGGAATCTTCGGGGGCTCACGGCTGAAGTTCCGCGATGTCACGTCGAACATCTACGGCATCGACGGCGACCTCGTGCTCTGGAATCGCCTGGTGCTCACCGCCGCCGGCGGCTGGGGAACGCCCGACGGCGGCGATCTGATCGACGAGGACCTGATCAGCGGCGTGAACTTCTCCCGCACGCGCTCCAGGGTCGACGATGGCCACATCTATTTCGGCAATGTCGCCGTCGGCTATCGCCTGGTCGACTGGGTCCATCCGGCGCCGCGTCGCGGGTTCGTCGACCTGCTCATCGGCTACCAGTACTGGCAGGAAGAGTACGAGGCCTTCGGCATCGCCGACTTTCTCGGCTTCACCGGCGAGGTCCCCCAGAACACCAAGGTCATCACGCACACGTGGACGTGGCACAGCGTGCGCCTCGGCGGCCGGGCGTTCTTTCCGTTTCCGTACGGCCTCGGAGTACGCGCGAGCGGCTTCATCCTGCCCTGGTCCTCCGCCCGAGTAGAGGACGTCCATCACCTCCGTACCGACCTCGCCCAGAATCCCAGCGTTCTCACCGAGGCCACCGGCGGCTTCGGCTGGCAGCTCGAAGGCGCGATCACGTGGACCTTTTGGCGTGGCCTCGGCGTCGAGGCCGGCTATCGCCACTGGAAGATCAAGCTCACCGACGGCGATGCCACCTTCCGGGCCGCCAACGGCGCCTCGTCGGAGCTGGAGATCAAGGAGCTCAGGACCGAGCGCGGCGGGCCGTTCGTGGGGCTGTACTGGAGGTTCTAACCTCGGATCGCCACGACGTCACGGCGGCGCGTGCGCTTCCGTAACGTCGTGGCGACTTCTCTAACCTATTTCCCGCTATGAATCACGATGCTGCCTCCGCCGATCGCCTGCGGGAAGATCTGATTTAGATCCTCCGTATCGGCATCCGCCGGCGGCGCATTGTCGTAGACGATGGCACCTGTCGTGCGGTCCCAGATCTTGATTCTGAATTTGTCGACGCCGTCGCCGGTCTTGAGGTCACCGTCGGTGGCCGTGAGCAGGAAGCCATAGTTGCCGGCATCATTGACGCTACCGATGCCTTTGTACTGGGCCTTGGCGCCGGCGATGACGAGGTACTGATATTCCTCGCTGTGGAAGTTCATCCCGCCGGCGTGGAACTGGAACTGCGTCTCACCGGTCGGCACCGTCGCTCCCTTCTTGTATTTCGACACGAAGCCGAAGTTCGCCTTACCCGTCAGAGCCGGCTGCGGGATATAGGCGCCGGCAGGCGACATGATCCAGCCGCCGCCGGTCACGAATCCAGCGCTCGGATCGTAGATGACGACGAATTCGTAGGAGAAGACAGCCGACACGGCACCGTCCTTGTCTGTGACGGTGACAAGCACGGTGTACACGCCCGCTGCCGTGTATGTGTGCGTACCCGTGCAAGAGCCATTGCCCGTTCCGGCCGCGATGCCGTCGGGGCCCGAGGTCCCATCACCCCAGGTGAACTGACAGGTATGGGTGTCTGAGCTTCCCGGATCGGTGAAGTCTGCTTTGACGCTCACGACGGTATTGACGGCGGTGGGGCCCGGCCCGGTCACGCCGGTGACGGTGGGCGCCACGTTGTTGATGGTGACGACGAGTTGCGCGGTGTTGCCTGCCGCGTTGTCGCTATCGGTCGCCTGTGCGGTGACCGTCGACGAAGCCGGTCCGTCGGGGAAGATGCATCTGAAGCTGCCGCTGGTGTTGTCGTTGGTGTCCGAGCCGGTCACCTTTGTGCCATTGGCGCCGCAGCTCGTGCTGACCGAAGTGATCGTGTCATTGCCGGGATCGCTGATCGAGTAACTGTACGTATGCTCGGTCACGCCGGATTCGTTCACCGTGCTGGGCCCGGCGGTAAAGGCAACGGTCGGCGCCACGTTGTTCACGGTGACGACACGCTCGGCGGTGTTACTCACGGCGCCATCGCTGTCGGTCGCCTGGGCGGTGACCGTCGAGGACGCTGGTCCGTCAGGGAAAGTACATTTGAAGCTGCCGCTGGTGTTGTCGTTCGTCTCCGAGCCGACGACCTTGCTCCCGTTGGCGCCGCAGCTCGTGCTGACCGAAGTGATCGTGTCATTGCCGGGATCGCTGATCGAATAGCTGTACATGTGTTGCGTCACGCCCGACTCGTTCACCGTGGTGGCACCGGCCGTGAAGGCGACCGTCGGCGCGACGTTATTTACCTTGATGACGCGCTCGGCGGTGTTACCGGGAGCGCCGTCACTGTCCGTCGCCTGCACGGTGACCGTCGAGTAAGCCGGTCCGTCCGGGAAGGTGCATTTGAAGCTGCCGCTGGTGCTATTGTTGGTGTCCGAGCCGGCGACCTTGGTGCCATTGGCGCCGCAGCTCGTGGTGACCGAGATCGTGTCATCCCCGGGGTCAGTGATCGAATAGCTGTACGTGTGCTCGGTCACGCCCGACTCGTCCACCGTGGTGGGGCCGGCGGTGAAGGCGACGGTCGGCGCGACGTTGTTCACGGTGACGACAGTCTGGGCGGTATTGCCTGCGAGGTCGTCGCTGTCCTTCGCCTGCACAGTGACCGTCGACGAAGCCGGTCCGTCCGGGAAGGTGCATTTGAAACTGCCGGCCGTGTTGTTGTTGGTATCCGACCCGGCGACCTTGATTCCATTAGCCCCGCAGTCCGTGCTGATGGAAGCAATCGTGTCGTTGCCGGGATCAGTGATCGAATAGCTGTACGTGTGCTGCGTTATTCCCGACTCGTCCACCGTGGTGGGGCCAGCGGTGAAGGCGACGGTCGGGGGCGCGTTGTTCACAGTGACGGCGCGCTCAGCGGTGTTACTGGCCGCCCCATCACTATCGGTCGCCTGAGCGGTAGCGGTCGACGACGACGGACCATCAGGGAAGATGCAATTGAAGCTGCCGCTTGTATCGTTGCTCGTCTCCGAGCCCGCCTTGATGCCATTGGCGCCGCAGCTCGTGATGACGGAAGCGATCGTGTCGTTGCCGGGATCGCTGATCGAGTAGCTGTACGTGTGCTGCGTTATTCCCGACTCGTCCACGGTGATTGGCCCGGCGGTGAAGGCGACGGTTGGCGCAACGTTGTCCACCGTGACGGCGCGCGTCGCCTCATTGCTCTCCGCATTCGCGGCGTCCTTGATTTTCACGGCCACGGTGGGACTCGCGGGCCCGTCGGCGAAGATGCATCTGAAGGTGCCGGTCTTGGTGGCGTTGTTGATCGTAGCGCTGCCCGTGACGAGGCTCCCACCGGTGCCGCAAGCTGGAGACCCGGTGACGAACGTCCAGGAGTCGCCGGCGTCGGGATCCGTGATCGAGAAGGTGTAGGTATGCTCGGCCGTCCCGCTCTCATTGGCTGAAGCGGGACCGTCGGTGAATGCGATCGCCGGCGCAGTGTTCGCAACGTTGAAGGCTAGCCTTATGGCAGGTTGCGATCCACTGACCGTGAACGTGCATGGATTTGTCGTCCCACTACATGTCGTCACAAGATTGCTCGCACCGCTCCATCCGGCAAATTGCGATGAGGCACTCGCGGTTGCGGCAAGCGATCCCGCTGCGGCGTTGTCCTTGAGTGTTGGTGTGCAACTAGTTTTCGCGGGACGAGGATCGTTAATTGTGGCGGTTTCCCCGCCGGCCGTGATGGTCCCCGAACAAGCATTCGCACCTGAACCTAGATCCTGAACGATGTTGTCCGCGCCAGGTCCGAGATTGATTGTGAGCGTCCCACTTCCCGTTCCGCTGAAGGTAATCGTAAACTGCCGCGCGTCAGCTCGGTATGGTCCGACGAACGGGCCGCCGCCGCCGACTGGCGCCGCACCCGCGGGCTGTATCAAATCGGTCGCCGTTGACGCGAGTGCGCGCGCCATGTTGACGCGACCATTCCCAGTCTCCGTTTGTGTGCCCGCCGGATCGGCCGTGCTCGCCAGCCGATATACGATCACCCCGTTCGGCAGCGCCGGATTCACCGCCTTCATGAACGCGGCCGCGGCCGCCACGTGAGCTGCCGCCGCCGACGTACCAGTGATCGCGGTGTAGGCGCCGCCCGGGTCGGTCGTCGCGATGTCAGTGCCCGGCGCGGCGATGAACACCGCCGGACCCTCGTTGCTGAAGAAGGCCTGAGCGTCGCTCTGATCAGTCGCGGCCACACCCATGACGCCGCGGTCGCCGGCCGGGAAGTGGGGATCGCTCGACGCGTTATTACCCGCCGAAGCGACGATGACCGCGCCCTTCGACCATGCGTAATCGATCGCGTCCTGAAGGTTCGGGCTGAAGCCGGGGTTGCTGAATGCCATGAGAATGACGTCGGCGCCGTGGTCAGCAGCCCAGATCACGCCGGCAATCACGTCGCTGTCCTGACCTTCGCCGTTGGCGTCAAGGACCGTGACGGGCACGATCGTCACGCCGTCATAGGCGACGCCGGCGATGCCCTCGAGGCCGTTGTTCGTCTGGGCGGCGATGATGCCGGCGAGCCAGGTCCCGTGGCCGCTCGGGTCCGCCATTCCGTTCGAGCCGTCCAGGATCGAGGTGCCGGCGGCGACTTTCCCTGCGAGCTCCGGATGCGAGGCGTCGACGCCCGTGTCAAGGAGGGCGACCTTCGCCGAGCCAGTCGGTGTGATGACGCCGAATACCTGGTCCCAGCCGATCCTCGGCAGTGCCCACTGGTTGGCGTAGAGGGCGTCGGATGGTATCGACTCGGAGACCCGGACCTTGTTCTCCTCGATGCTCTGCACCTGCGCATCGGCTTGGTACCGCGCGAGGGCCGCGGCGACCTCTTCCTGCGGCACCGACACCACGAGCAGCCGCAACGCCGGGATCGTGGACGTCACGGTTCCCCCGTTGCGGCCCACGACCGCCGCCTGCTGATCGGCGGTGAGGCCCGCGATCACCTTGACGATCAGCGACGACGTCGACACCAGTGGCGTCGTCTGCCCGGTCGCCCGTGGCGGGACGACGCCGGAAAACAAGGCGATGGCGGCGAGAGCAATGATCATCCGTCGCGTGCGCATGGTGGTCCTCGCGGGTGAAGAGCGTGGTGACACAATCGTCAGATGCAAAACAAATCCAAGAGCACCTGCCTGCCGGCAAAATAGACGCGCGGTCACCGATAAGTTGTTCTCGCGCGCGCAGGACAATAGCCGAACCGATAGCCGCAAACAAATCATCGTTCGATATAGAACGAACGATAAGAGGCGGCCGCGTTGCTCCGGCCGATCGGTTTCCCAGAGGTGGAATCGTCTCGATGTCGATCTTCGGCGCCTTTCCCGGCGCGCGGGTCGGGCGGGCCGCTCAGACTTCGGTCACCGTCACCGGGCTACGAGGCCTAGCGATGCGAAGGGATCGCCGCGCGACATCTTTGACGTCCGCGCGGTGGTCGTCCCGCAGCGGCCGTGATCCAGAGGACCTCCGGGTAGTCGAGGGATCTTTGAAGGGTCAGTCCAATATCCCGTGCTCTATCTTCCGATAGATTGAAAGTGTTGTAGTCTCCGACGTAGATTGTGTTGTCGTGAGCCGCTCGGACACGATCGCCGGCGCCCCACCTCCCTCCGACCCCGGGTCGTCTCGCTCGCTGTAGGTACTCTCGTGCCACGCTCCTCTCCCGACGATCGCCAGATCAACGTTGTGCTCGCCGATGATCACCCGATCGTGCTGGCGGGGTTGGAAACGCTGCTCCAGCGCGAACCGGATATCAGCGTGATCGATCGGTGCGTCGACGGCATCGAGACGCTGCGTGCCGTCGGCAAACACAAGCCGGACGTTCTGATCCTGGATCTGCGGATGCCCCGCGTGGACGGCTTCACCGTGCTTCAGCAGCTGAGGAGCGAAGGCATGACCACGAGGGTGGTGATCCTCGCCGCCGTCATCGAGGACGATGATCTGCTCGAGGCGATCCGTCTCGGCGCGCGCGCCGTCGTCCTGAAGGAGATGGCGCCGCAGTTCCTCGTCGAGTGTGTCCGCGAAGTCTACGCCGGCGGACACTGGTACGAGCAGCGCGCGGTCGGCGCGGCAATGGACAAGCTGGTACGGCGCGATGCCGCGTCGAAGGAAATCAGCTCGCTGCTCAGTCGCCGCGAGGTCGACGTCGCCCGCGCCGTCGCGCGTGGCCTCCGCAACCGTGAGATCGCCGAGCGACTCGGCATCGCCGAGGGCACCGTGAAGCTCCACCTGCATGCCATCTACACGAAGCTGGGGGTTGGCGGCCGCACTGCGCTCATCACCAAGCTGAACGAGAAATCGTTCGCCTGACGAGCGGTCACTCCTCGCTCGCGTATTGTCGAGCGAGCGTAAGATGCGTCGACACCGCCGAGCGCGACGTGCTCGCCGATACACGTGGCTGTATCGCCTGATAGATTGAAGCGTGTTCGACCACGACGTACAGTCCCCGTTACTCTGGAAAGCTTTGACATTGTCGGCGGCGTTGGGGGCTGCGTATGTCCCGATCTCATTCGTCGAGCGCGGTGACACGGTCGGTGCCGCGTGGCAGCAGTGAACGGCAGCGCATCACGGTGGTCATTGCGGACGACCATCCGATCGTCCTCGCGGGGCTCGAGACACTTCTGCAGCGTGAGCCGGACATCGCCGTGGTCGATCGCTGCACCGACGGGATCGAGGCGCTGCGCGCCATCAACAAGCACCGACCCGACGTGCTCATCCTCGATCTGCGCATGCCCAGGGCCGACGGCGTGGCGGTGCTGCAGCGGATGAAACAGGATGGCGCGCCGACGCGGGTGGTGCTTCTGGCGGCGGTGGTGGCGGACGATGCGCTGCTCGACGCGATTCGCCTCGGCGCCTGCGGTGTCGTGCTCAAGGAGATGGCGCCGCGAGTCCTCGTCGACTGCATTCGCGAAGTCCACGCGGGCCGCCAATGGTTCGAGCAGCGCGCCGTCGGCGAGGCGATGGCGAAGCTGGTACGACAGGAGACGAGCTCCAACGAGATAACGTCGATCCTGAGCCGGCGGGAGATCGAAGTCGTCCGCGCAGTGGCCCGAGGCCTGCGCAACCGGGAGATCGCCGAATGCCTCGGGATTGCGGAGGGTACAGTGAAGCTGCACCTGCACGCGATCTACACGAAGCTGCAGGTGGACGGACGGATGGCGCTGATCGTGAAGCTGAACGAGAGGTCGTTTGTGTAGGAACCCATGGGGCAGGGCGAGGCCGCGTGGTGGTCTAGTTCCGCCGTTCGAGGAGCACGTAGCTGCCGTAGGCGCCCACCTGCTGGTAGTGCGTGGCGAGGTAGCGGTCGAAGAAGACCGCGATTCAACTCGTAGTATGGCGTCGGCGCCGGCCGATCGGCGAGGAAGTACAGCAGGACGTCGGTGGCATGGATGCGTTCGTGGTTGGTCACGGTGGAGAAGATCGATTCACCAGGCTTCGTTCGCGACACGATCGTATGCACCAGCTCGTCATACCGTGACATCATGAGCGGAGTCGTGATTCCTGCCCCCCGAGGCGTGACGGGTGTTCGCGCTTTCACGACGAAAGTCAGGAATGCGTGTGCACAGCTCGTCGCGACGACGATGCCGATCCCCGCGCTTGCCCACGAGCGCTGCCTCGCGGAGCGCGAGGCAGGCGCGGCCGCCGCGATGAGCGAAACGGTCGCGATCATCATCGGCCAGACATGCACGCGATCCAGCCGTATCCATCCGTAATTCAGGAACCCGAGCGCGAGCACACTCAGCATGGTGATGAGTACCGCTCTGTCGGTGGCGAGCTGCGCGACACCGTTTCGGGCCTTCGCCGCCAGTCCAATCAGCGCGACGCATAGCGCGGTGGCTGGCACGAGCAACCAGCCGCCTCCAACAGCCCAGCTCAACGGCAGCCTGTAATACGGGCCGAGTACGGTGGCCGGGTAAACGATCAACTGTTCGGTGAGCGCGCCGATGCCCGCTTTCCATGCGAGCGCGCCGTAGGTCGGCAGAAGGACCGCAGCCATTCCGCAAAGGTAACGGACGAGTCGACAGCGATCGTTCGGCCGACGGCATCGCGGCGGATCGACACGGCGAGCACCATCGCGACGGCGAGATATGCTCCAAAGTCATGACGGAAGAGCGCCGTGAGGCCGGTGAGCATGCCAGAGACGAAGACCGCTCGGCCGTGCCGCGGTACGAGCAGTGCCGCCAGTGCACCCGCGACCGCGGGCACGGCCGTATAGCCCGGGTGCACCCTAATGTGGATCGTGTGACGCTGACGGCGAGCGCACACGCCGGCCAGCCACTGTTCCGGTCTCCAAGACGTCGTCCGAGCAGCAACGATTCGACGGCGATGAGAGCCTGAAGCATCAGCCATACCTTGCGAAGGACGCCGATGGACGGGCCAACGACGTGAAAGGCCGTCGACCGCAAAGCGCAAGGCCTTCGTCGAACACAGCGACGTCGAAGCCGGAGCTCACGCCGAAGAAAAAGCTCGCCAGGACGAAGGCGGCCACCGGGTCGATCCAGGCGCCGCGCCTTCCGAGGGCTGATTTCCAGTCTATCGGCGTTCTCCCGGCTGCAGTTGAGATTGGCGGCGACGCATGATACGCGGAGCGGCATTCGCCGAACACAGCGTCTTGTGCGGTGCGGTAGCGAAGGCCAAATTAGGGCCCGACGACGCCGGCTGCTACGATCGTCACTGGATGACGTCCCGCGGCTTCGTCGTTCGGTCCGCCTCGATTGTCGTAGCCCTCGGCATCGCCGCGGCCTCTTCGGGCTCGGCGGCGGCCGCCGCTCACGACTTCAGGGTGGTCGACGGGACTCTGACGCAGTCACTCGTCCTGCCGGGCCCCCAGATCGCTGAGGTCTCGGGCAGCGATGGGATCCTTTACTACATCGACCTGCGGCTGTTGCCTGGGGAGCCTGCTCACCTCCCGGCCCGGACCGCTGTCACGGTGATCGGATATGAAGGCGAGCGCGCGGATCTAATCGCCGCCCATGTGCTGAAGTTCCAGAGTGGCCCGCCCGAGACCACCTACGAGCGCCAGCCGACGGACCTGCGCGTGATCGGGGGGACCGTGCAGTCGATCTCCGAGCACTCCCTGACGCTCAAGTCCGCTGACGGCACAAAGGTCACGGTGGAGATCGGGAACCTCTGGGGGAGTCTCTCGTCCCTGGCTCAAGGTGAACACGTCGAGGTCCTGGGTGTGCTCACCGACGGCAACATGTTCGCCGCCAATGCCTTGATCCTCAAGGCTCCGAACGCCCGTGGAGAACGCCGACGATGACACCGCAGGCGAAGCCGCCTGATTCGAAGACCATCGTGCTGCTTTTCGTCGCCGGAGCGGGCCTGGTGATTGCCACGTTTACCTACGCGTTCGTCAGGCGGTGGCCGACCTTCGATCCGCTCGCCACCGCGGGCATCGTCGGAGTCGGCCTGCTGCTCATCGTCATCTATGAACGCCTCGGCCATATGCACTCGGAGCTGCGGACGATCGCGTTCTATCTCGACCGCCTGAGCAAGCAGAATTCGGCCACGTCGCACTCGGAAGACCTGAGCAATGCGCCCGCCGCTGTCAAAGAGCCGCACGGCCGTGCCCGGTGAGACCGCCAACATGGCGCGGCGAGCAGCGAGACCGCGCCGAATCGAGTCATCTGCCAACAATCTTCGATGTTTCCGTCGGCCCTTCTCTGATGCACTCTTGGCATTTTGCTTGCTCAAGCATGGGTCCGATGGCTTCGAAACACTTTGGCTGCGATCACGATCCGAACGTGGTGATGCTGTTCCTGCCGCGCCCCCAGGCTCAAAGGCTTCGAACCCGGATGGTCTCCGCTCGGCAATTCCAAGGCATGAGCATTTCGCCGCTTTATCGGGCCGGCTCGGGATGGGCGCTGACACTGTGTGTCGAATGTCGGGCCACCTCCTTGGCCCGCCCGTATTCCGCACGAGGACTACGGACGGCATGAGCTGGCTGTTCCGGTTGCTGCGTCTCTGCTGTTTGGCGCTTCTGGCGGGCTGGGCCATCTATGCGCCCATCCACGCATACAACCAGGGCCGCCTCGCCGGCTATCGCGAAGGTGTGGCAGAGACGCTGACGAAGATCGTGAAATCGTGGCCTCTGATGCCGGCCGGCGAACGCATGGGTCGGCAACTCTAGTCTGCGCGATGAAGTGGACCACGGCCGCCGCAATCCTGTTGGTCCTCGTCGCTCCCGTACCTGCCCTGGCCGGCGTGATCGCTTATGGCCTCACGCTCCTGCATGTCGTCCCCTGGGCCTTCCGTCAGGGCTGACTCGGCTCCTTCGTCCAGAAAAAATGACGCACTGTGCCGAATATCTTCGGCGAAGATACGCGCCGATGCTGAGACAGCACCCGCTCATCTTCGTTTAGAGATATCTGTGGCGGTACGGGGACCGCATTATGGTGCTGAGAGATCGTGCGAGATTGGTCGTCGGATCGCTGGGTCTCGGGATCGTCCTGTGGGGATTGCTGGTGTTCTTCGGACAGACGTATCGGGCCCTCGAGACCGGCCGCTTCGAGGGAGTTCCGGTGCGCACCGTGCTGGACGATCGCCACGTCCGCGACAACATGCCGGCCACCGTTGTGGAATGGAGTCAGCGGATTACAAGGAAGCTGGACGCGCACGGGCCGGTCGGCTGGTTCCTGGATGAGGTTCCTCTGGCGGTTCTCCTCATCGTCGTCGGCGGCGTAACGGCATGGAAGAGCTTCAGCGGGGAATCGTCGGCATCGCGCAGACACTGAGAGTCGTTGTTCTCGCCGTTGCGATCGGGTGTTCTGGTTGCCACGCCGTACCTGCCGACGGTCCGACGACGGTGCAGGCGGATCGCCGGTTTGCCATTCCGCCCGAATGGCGGCCCGGAGATCGATGGATTTATCGCTCGCCGAATGGTAGCGGGACCGCCACGCGAACGATCGAGGTCCGCGAAATTCGTGACGTCAAGGGCGTCAAGTATTACGTGCTCACGAATCCTGACGACGACCTCCTGAACTTCTGGACGCTCGATCTGCGGTGGGCGGGCGCCGTCGGCGCTCGCGACTCCAAGGTCGAGGCACGCATCGACCCGCCTGCGCCATGGTTCAATTGGCCGCTCGAGCCAGGACGACGGTGGGACCACCAGGCAGTGTACGAAGATCGCGGCGGCAAACGGGCTGCCAGCGATACGTTCATGGTCATGGGCCTGGAGATGATCGAGGTCCCCGCGGGCCGGTACCAGGCAATGAAGATCGTGCGCGAAGGCCAGTCCGGCGACTCCGATCAATACTGGTACGTTCCGGAGGTTCGCTCGTATGCCCGATGGATCTTGAAGCGCAGCGACAAGCGCGTCGAAGAGGAGCTGGTCGAATACAAGCCAGCGGATCGGCTCATTCCCAGACCGGCGACGCCGACATCCAGCCCGAGGTAAGCCCGGTCGCCGCATTGCTCCGTCGGCCCGGCGTCCTTGCCATCGCGGTAGGCCTGTCGGTTTTGTTTACAGCGTCGTCGCTGCTTCGCCTCGGTCTCACGCTCCCCACGCTGCGCCTCGTTCCCATCCTGATTGGCCTGGCCGTCATCATCGTCACCGATTTGTGGCTCCGTCTGATCCCCAATCGAATCACATTCCCCCTTATTATTTATGTCGTTTGCACGGCCCCGCTCTTCGGGTTGGCGAGCTTTGGACGCGCCCTCCTCGGGGCTGTCGTGGCAGGAAGCGCGATTCTCATCCTGGCACTCGTGAGCCGGGGAGGCATCGGCGGCGGCGATATGAAGCTGATGGTGGTGGTGGGAGGAGCCCTTGGCTGGGAGGGGGCGGTCCTGGTCTTCGTCCTCTCGCAGCTGGTGGCACTGGCCGTGGCCCTTGTGCTGTCGATTGTGTTGAAGACGATTTTCCGCGGTTGGTTGCCAATTGGCGCTATCATCGCCGCCTTGGCTGCGGTCGCGCTTGTGACATCCCCGATCTGACCGCGCATCGGGTCGTGGGACGGATATCGTGACCGTCGTGGACGACGCGCATCTGAAGCGTCCGCGTCGCGCATTGTCTTTAGAGGTCGACGGCAGATATGACGGACTCGCATTATTCGGCTCAGATCCGCGCCGAGCGACTCATCTCGGCGGGTCGGATCGTGCTCGCCTCGTGCGCGCTCACTGCGGTTGCGGCTGCGCCGGTCGAGACGCTCCACTTCGACGCGCGTGTTGCATACGTTCTGCTGGGCGCCTATGCGCTTTATGCGCTGACGGTCGCGATTGCCGTGTGGCGGGCGCCACGGCCTCTGCTTCGGACTCGGGTGGTCACCCACATCATCGACCTCGTCATTTTCGCCGCCATGTACTTTACGGAACAGCACGTGGCGAGCGGGTTCTTCGTGTTCTTCGTGTTCTCGCTCCTGCACGCGACACTCCGCTGGCAGTGGCGGGGCACGCTGTTCACCGCGATGACGGCGTTCGGGATTGCCCTCGTGGCCTCCTTGTACCAGGCGAGTCTGGCGGAGGCGTTCGAGTCGAATCGGCTCCTCATCCGCGGCCTGTATCTGGCGGTGGTGGCCATTCTGCTCGGCTATCTCGGTGTCTACGAGGTTCGGCTTCGTCGGGAGGTCTCGCGGCTCTCCGCGTGGTCCACCGCCCTTCCGGACGATGCCGATGGCATGATCCGCGAAATCCTGGTTCGCATTGCCGACGTGATGTCCGCGCCGCGCGTGTTGCTCGTGTGGGAAGAGCGCGAAGAGCCGTGGCTGAATGTCGCGCTATGGTCGGGCGAGTCGCTCGCATGGACCCGGGAGCCGCCGGATGCTTTGGCGCCGGTCACCGCAGAGAACTTGGAGAACGTCGACTTTTTCTGTTCCGACGCCGATGTCGCGAACCCAACGGTCCTCTATAGCTCCGGCACGCAGTTTCTCCGCTGGCGCGGGACACCGTTGAACAACGCGCTGCAGGCTCGGTTCTCCATCCGCCGGGTTCTCAGCGTGAGATTCCAGTCCGCGAACCTCACGGGACGGATCTTCTGGCTCGACAGGCCACGGATGACCACGGATCTGTTGACGTTCGGCCAGGTCATCGCCGGTCAGGTCTCCGCGCGGATCGATCACTTTCATCTGCTGGTCGACCGGCAGCGCGCCGCCGCCGAGGAAGAGCGGATTCGCCTCGCGCGTGACCTCCATGACGGGCTCCTTCAGTCGCTCACCGCGATGGCCCTGAAGCTGGAGGAAGTCCGTGCGCTCGTGGACGAAGACCCGCTGACGGCGCAGAAACGCATGCTTGCGATCCAGCGCTTGATCACGGCCGAGCAGCGGTATCTGCGATTCTTCATCCGGCATCTCAAGCCCTTTGCGACGCCGGAACCGGACGCGAATCTCGACGCCCGTCTGGAACTGCTCGGCCAACGCGTCGAGCTCGAGTGGGGGCTCACGGTCGACCTGAGATCGGCGCACGTCGGCGCCCCGCTCGGCGCCGATGTGTCAGACGAGCTCTATTACCTCATCAGCGAGGCGGTGGTGAACGCCGCGCGCCACGCCAAGGCATCGACGGTCCGCGTGGACCTTGACGTCGGTGAGTCACGGATCGGCATTGTCATCGTCGACAACGGTCACGGATTCCCGTTCAGCGGGCGCCACGACCATACATCCCTCAAAGCCTCTCGACTGGCCCCGGTCACGCTCGGTGAGCGTGTCGATGCCCTGCACGGGACGCTGACGATCGACTCGAGCGACCGGGGTGCGCGGATCGAGATCGTCGTTCCACGCTCCCCGTCCAAGGGGCGTCTGTCATGATCGACCTGGTACTCGCCGACGATCATCCCATCGTTCTCTCCGGGTTGGAGAACATGTTTCGCCGGGAGCGCGACTGTCGCGTCCTCGCCGCCTGCGTCGATGGCGTCGAAGCGCTTCGCGCGATCGATCGCCATCGCCCCAGTGTGGCTGTGCTGGACCTGCGCATGCCGCGAATGCACGGTCTCGCCGTGCTGCGGCAGATGCACAAGGACAAGATCTCTACGCGCAGTGTCCTCCTCGCGGCCGTCGTCGACGATGACGATCTGCTGGAAGCCGTCCGCCTTGGCGTGAGAGGCGTCATCCTCAAGGAGATGGCCCCGACGCTCGTCGTCAAGTGTGTCCGCGAGGTCCACGCCGGCAATCAGTGGCTCGAGAAGCGGTCGGTCACTCATGCGCTCGACCGCCTGGTTCGCCGCGGGGAAGGCACGCGTGATCTGGCGAAGCTTCTCACGCCTCGCGAGCTCGAGATCGCACACGCGGTCGCCGCCGGCCTCCGGAACAAGGAGATTGCCGACAAGCTCGGAATCGCCGAAGGTACCGTGAAGATCCACCTGCATGTCGTCTACGAGAAGCTGAACATCGACGGCCGGATGGCGCTCGTCCTGAAGATGAAGGAGAAGGCGATGATTTGAGGTGCAGCGCCCCTGCCGGGCGATATAGAACCTCCTCCCTGCCGATGCATTGAGCCATCAGGCCGAAGGTCATCAACGATAAGCGGGACGTGAACGGGCCAAAGGGAGTATTCGTGGCCTCTGCCGAACGATATAGAAAATCATACCCCCCGATTTATTGATCGATTACGCGGTAATCCGTACAGTCTCGCGCACAGTGATTAACTGCTTCACCGGGGTCGCCAACGCTCGCATCCCGAGGACAGGCAAAAGGAGGGCAGGATTCGAGAAGAGAGCGCAGTCGATGCCCCCAATTTTTTGCTCAACTTTCAGGGAGTGGACAACCATGCTGCAGCTGATCAACGGATATGTAAAGGACGAGCAGGGCGCGGAGATGGTCGAGTGGGTCGTCGTGGTCGTCGTGCTGGCGGTCGTTGCTTCGATCGTCTTCGGGCCGTCGGGTGTGCTGAACACCGCCATCACCAACGGCATCAACAAGATCTCGTCAATCATCACGGCCCTGCCGACGAGCTCGTAGTCGCGCGGTGCCCCGCTCACGCCCGGCGCTTCGCCGCCTGGCGCGAGCGGGGCAAGAGACGGACATCCAGTCCGATGACCGGGAGTCGGGAGCAACGTGGAGGAGTGAACACATGATGCAGTTGATCAACGGCTACGCGAAGGACGAGCAGGGCGCGGAAATGGTCGAGTGGGTCGTCGTGGTCGTCGTGCTGGCAGTCGTCGCTTCCATCGTCTTCGGGCCGTCTGGTGTGCTGAGCACCGCCATCACCAACGGCATCAACAAGATCTCCGATATCATCACGGCCCTGCCGACGAGCTCATAGTGGGTCGGTGCCTCGCTCCCGGCCGGACGCGTACCGCTTTGCGGGAGCGGGGTAAGTCCTATATCGAAAGATATAGTAAACCATATCCGAAGATGCATTGTTTGGACGGTGAAGCCCTCTTACAGTCAGGGCCTCCTATGAGACTTATTTGCTCTTTGGCAGCTATTTCGGGTCGCCATGGATCCTTCCTCACCGAAGGACAGACCAATCGTCTGCGGTATAGAATCCATGGCTACCCCGCATCCCGCCAGCTCGCAGCGGGAACGGGTGACGCCGAGCGAGTACGTGGAGCGTCTACTCCTGTTCACTCGTTGCTGAGCAACGCCTGAATCGGATTTCCGGGGAGATCACTCGTGAGTCGAATCGCTCGGTATCTGACCGACGACCAGGGCGGGGAAGTCGTCGAGTTCGCCATCGTCGTGATCATCCTCGCCGCGGTCGCGTCCGTTCTGTTCGGGCCGAACGGAGTGCTCTCGAATGGCATCACAGACGTCGTGAACAAGATTTCGCAGATCATCAACAACGCTCCCACGAGCTCCTGACACTGACTGGGCGGAGAATGACGATGCGACGGGAACGGCGGAGACAGAATCAGCGCGGGGCGGCGATCGTGGAGACGGTCTTCGCCGTCCTGTTTCTACTGTTCGTGATGTTCGGAATCGTGGAGCTCGCGCGGTTGTGGTTCACGCAACAGCTTGCGACGGCGGCAGTTCGGGAAGCTGTCCGAGCCGCCGCTGTCGTTGCCGACACGAGCGTATCGACAACAGGCGTAGCACGGATCAACGCAGTCCTGGCGGCGGGCGGCATCCCGTCCGCGAAGATCATCTCGCCGACGGTGGGGCTGGCCCCCATCGTCGGCAGTACTGACCAGCAGGTCGTAGCGAGCGTGACCGTGGAGTTCAACACGGTCTTTCCTCTGCTCCTGCCGAATCTCGGCACGTTGAACATTCCTCAGACCGCCGCGATGCGGTGGGAAGGTAGCGGAACCTAGGAGGTTTTATGCGTAGACGTCTCATCATCGTTCTGGCGTTCGCGTCGCTGATCGGGTTGATCGCGAGCTTCCTCGTCTACCGGGTGGTGGTGGCCGTTCAGGCCAACGTCAAGCCCGACTCCACGGCCGAGATCGTGGTGGCCGCCGCCAACATGGGGATGGCGGAGACGATCACGCCGAAGCACGTGAAGGTCGTCTCGTGGCCCAAGGCCTCGGTGCCACCAGGCGCGATCACGAGCCTGGCGGACGCTGAGAATCGCGTCGTCCGGAGCTCGATCGTCGCCGGTGAGCCTCTCATCGAAGGCAAGCTCGCGCCGCAGCTCGCGGGCCGTGGCGGGCTCATGCCAATGCTCGTCGCCGAGGGACAGCGGGCCGTCACGATCAAGGTCGACGACGCCACCCGCGAGACGGGCTTCATTCTCCCGAACAGCCACGTGGACATCCTCGTCAGCATGGCGAGGCCAAACTCGCCGAGCGGCGAGAGGATCGCCAAGATCGTGCTGCAAGATGTCCAGGTGCTTGCGTCCGGACAGATCGTGGAGCTTCGGGATAACAAGCCAGTGACCATGACGACCGTCACGCTGTCGCTCGATCCCGAGCGCACCGAGCGGCTCACACTGGCGCAGACCGAAGGCCGACTCTTTCTGGTCACGCGCAACATGAACGACAAGAAGATCGTCAACACCTCTGGCGCGACCCGAGCAAGCCTGCTCGCGGACGGCGGCAGTGCCCGGCCGACGCCGCCCGCGGTGGCCTCGGCACCCAAGCGACGTCCGGTCACAGTGGCCACGGCGCCCCCGGCCCCGGCCCCGGTCCTCCCGACACCGACCCTCGAGACGGTCAGCGTCTCGGTGCTCCGTGGGACTCAGCTCTCCGAGCATCGCTTCGTCCGCAAAGGCACCGACCAGTGGGTCGAGAAGACGACAGAGAAGGAGCGATAACGCCCATGACGCGATCACGGGGTATCACACCCCTCGTCGCCGTATTCGTCCTGCTGGTGTGCGCGCAAGCCGCCTTCGCGCAGGACCCGAGCGAGCAGCGGATGGTGCGGCTCGAGATAACGATGGGCAAGGCGCAGGTCGTGGACCTGAAGGACCCGTTCACACGGGTGTCGGTCACGAACCCGGCCGTCGCCGACGTCTTCGTGATCACGCCCCGGCAGATTCTCGTGAATGGCAAGGCGATCGGCACGACGTCGCTGGTCGTCTTCTACCCTGACCGCACCGTCTTCTTCGACGTGCTCGTCAACACGGACGTCGGTCTCCTGAAGGAGCGACTGAAGCAGATCGCGCCCAACGACGACATTCAGATCTATCCCGCGCAGGATTCGCTGGTCGTCGCGGGCAACGTGTCGAGCTCAACGGTGGCGGATGCTGCCGTTGAGCTGGCCGGGATCTTTGCCCCGAAGGGCAAGGTCGTGAACCTGCTCGGATTGACGGACGTCAAGCCCCAGCAGGTGATGCTGCAAGTACAAGTGGCGGAGGTCGACCGCGCCGCGTTGCGTGAGCTCGGATTCAGCGCTCGCCTGCTCGGTCGCGCCCTCGAGGTTGGTATCTTTCCCGGAAATCCCTTTGCGCTTCCGATCGGTAGTCTGGGCAACGTGCTCGAAACGACGACGACCGGCGCGACAATTACCGGCGCGTCGACACCGGATTTCAATTTCATCGGCTCTAATTTCTTCATCTCGTCACCCGGCCGCGACTATGCGGGCCTCGCGCGCGTCCTGCACGAACGCAACATGTTCCGTACGCTGGCGAAGCCCAATCTCGTCACCCAGAGCGGGAAAGAGGCGAAGTTCATTTCCGGCGGCGAGTTTCCGTACCCGGTGTCGACGACCAATAACACGATCGGTGTGACATTCAAGGAATTCGGGATCGGCCTCGTGTTCACGCCCGTGGTCGTGGACGGCGAGACCATCAATTTGCGTGTTCTGCCGGAGGTATCGAGTCTCGATTTCAGCCAGGGGCTCGTCTCCGGCGGCTTTCGCATCCCCGTGGTCAGGAAGAACCAGACGTTCACGACGATCAATATCAAGGATGGCGAGTCATTCGCGATCGCCGGCCTCATGAACAACGAGGTCCGCCAGGCCGTCGCGAAGATCCCGCTGCTCGGTGACATTCCGATTCTCGGGGCCCTGTTCCGGAGCACGCGGTTCCAGGCGGCAGAAACGGAGCTCCTCTTCCTGGTGACCGTGAAGATCGTCAAGCCCGGGGCGCCGGGGACCGCCTCGACGCCGGATCCACAGAAGTTGATGGAGCTGCGGCCCAACGAACGGAGCGAATTCACGCTCGTGCCTGGCATTCCGGGCGTTGGCGATGTCGTCGAGCGGCCACTCGGCCAGAGCAACCTGCTACCCCAGTGAGGGAGTGAGAGTCGATCAATGGCCTCCGTCCTTCGTACGATTCTCGTCGATGATGACCCGGAGTCACTCACGACGCTGCGCCGTGTCCTCGCCGGGAGCCCGGCCACGGTCATCGTGGGGGAGTTTCCGGACGTCGATCAGGCTCTCCTGGAAGGGCCCGCGCGCAATCCCGACCTTCTGATTCTCGAGATCCCGCTGCACGTCGCCACACAGGGCGCCGACGCGGCGACGTCGATGATCGAGAGGGCCTCGGAGGTATTGCCGAACACTGCGATCCTCGCGACGGGCCCAGCGCTGCCTGCCGACGTGGTCATCAGGCTCATTCGAGCGGGCGCGGTGGAGTATTTGACCCGCCCGCTGGACCGTGGCGACATCCTCGCCGCCCTGGACAAGCTCGCCCGATTCCACCGAGGAAGCGCGCCGGAGCGGCGCCTCGGACGGATGACCTCGGTCTTTTCCACCAAGGGTGGGCTCGGCGTCACCACCCTGGCCTCGAACCTGGCCGTGGCGCTGGCGCACGCCGGAAACGCCAACACGCTGCTCGTCGACCTCGATAGCCGGCCGTCCGACGCTGCCACGTTCTTGAACCTGCGCGCGACATATTCGGTCCTGGACGCGTTCGAGAACGTGGGACGCATGGACGAATCGTTTTTGCGGGGCCTTCTCGTGCGACACGCGAGTGGACTCTGGGTGCTTCCAGGACCACAGCGGATGGAGCGCATCCAGTTCGGAGCCGAGCCGGTTCGAATCGGCCTCGAGATCATGCGGTCGTATTTCGACCATCTCATTCTCGATCTGCGGCACGACCTCGATCCGGGCACGGTGACCGCGCTCGAGCTCTCCGACGTCATTCTCTTCATCACCAGCCTGGACGTGCCGTCGATCCGCTCCGCGGTCGCGGGGCTGGCCGCGTTCCGTCACCTCGGCATCAGCCAGCAGCGCTTGAAGCTCGTCTTGATGCGCGGGGACACCGCCACGGACATGACGGTCAAGCAGGCGCGCGACGCCCTGGACATGCCCGTCTTCTGGAGCGTGCCAAACGATTATCAGGCGGTCATGTCGTCGATCAATGCCGGCAATCCGGTCGTCCTGTCAGCGCCTCGCTCCAAGAGCGCGAAGAGCTTGCGCCAACTCTCGGAGTGGGTCGGGCAGCACAAGCCGGCCGCCGGCCGCCACGACAAGCGTGGGTTTTCGCTGAAGCGATTGGTCTGGACGCCCAAGGGCTCCGCAGGAGTGTGAACTGATGGCACTATTTCGCCGCCAACCGGACACTGCGCCGGCCGTTGCCGCCGCGGTCAGCACCACCAACGGCCGGCGCGAACTGCCGGATGCCAAGGCCGGATACTACGAGCTGAAGAACCGCATCCATCGACAGCTCATCGAGCGCTTGGATCTCACGAAGATCGGTGTTCTGCCCGCCGACGTGCTGCAACAGCAAATCCGCCGCGTCGTCGAGGACATGCTGGTCGACGACGAAACGCCACTGTCGCGGCAGGAGCGGGAACAGATCATCGTCGAGGTGCAGCATGAGACGTTCGGTCTGGGGCCCATCGAGCCGCTCATGCAGGATCCGAGCGTGTCCGATGTTCTGGTCAACGGGCCCAAGCAGGTGTACATCGAGCGCCGCGGCAAGCTCGAGCGGACGAAGGTCATCTTCCGAGACGACGCCCATCTGCTCCAGGTGATCGACCGCATCGTGTCCGCCGTCGGCCGGCGGATCGACGAATCGTCGCCGATGGTCGACGCACGGCTCGCCGACGGCTCGCGCGTCAATGCCATTATTCCGCCGCTGGCCCTCGATGGCCCTGTCCTCTCGATCCGGCGATTCGCGGCCGACCCGTACAAGATGTCCGACCTCATCGAGTTCGGCACGCTGACGCCAGCCCTCGCGGAGTTCATCCGCGCGGCGGTCCAGGCTCGACTGAACGTGCTCGTGTCCGGCGGTACGGGTGCCGGCAAGACGACGCTGCTCAACGTGTTGTCGAACGCCATTCCCGGCGCGGAGCGGATCGTGACCATCGAAGACTCCGCGGAGCTCCAGCTGCAGCAAGAACACGTCGTGAGGCTCGAGACCCGCCCGCCGAACATCGAGGGTGCCGGCGCGGTGACCCAGCGGGATCTCGTGCGCAACGCCCTCCGCATGCGTCCTGACCGGATCGTCGTCGGTGAGGTGCGCGGCTCCGAAGTCCTCGACATGCTGCAGGCGATGAACACCGGTCACGACGGCTCGCTGTCGACCGTTCACGCGAACTCGGCCCGCGATGCACTCTCGCGCCTGGAGACGATGGTGCTCATGTCCGGGATGACGCTTCCGCTGCGCGCCATGCGTGATTACATCGCGTCCGCGCTCGACATGGTGATTCACGTCGGGCGGCTCAGCGACGGGACGCGCAAGGTCATGCGTGTCGCCGAGATCAGCGGGATGGAGGAAGACGTGGTGACGACCCAGGACATCTTCATGTTCCAGCAAGACGGCATCGGGCAGGATGGGCGGGTGCGCGGGTTTCACCGCGCCACCGGCATCCGCCCGAAGTTCATGGAGCGGCTGGTCCGCGCGGGCATCCAGCTCGGACCCGAGACGTTCAATCCGGCGAACTACCAGGCGGCGCGCTGATGGATGCGCTCCTCATCTCCACTCTGGTCTTCGTGGCCTTCGTCGGGCTGATCGGCGGGCTCTGGTGGGCATTCGCGCCTGCCCGGAACGTCCGGGACCGACTGGCCGCACCCGGGAGCACGATGACGCTCAGCCCGGTCGTCGTCAGGCTCGGCCATCAATCGAAGCTCAGCTCGGTGAAGATGCTCGCCTCGCTGCTGGAGCGCTCGGGGTATCGGCATACCGTGAACGAGGTCGGGCTCGTCATCGCCGCCTTTGCGACAGTGGGCGCCCTGCTCGGCGCCTTTCGGCTGGGAGGCCCGGTGTGGGCCCTGGTCGGCGCGGCAGTCGCCGGTTCACTGCCGATCGTCTTTCTGAATTACAAGGCCAATCAACGGATGAATCGCTTCCAGCGTGATTTCCCCGACGCCATGGACATGATGACGCGCGCGATCCGCGCCGGCCATGCGCTCGGCAGCGGGATCAGGCTGGTGGGCGAGGAGATGCGCGACCCGATCGGGCCCGAATTCGCGCGGATCGCCGAGGAAATGCGACTGGGCCGCGACGTCAGTGAAGCCCTCGCCGGACTGGAGGAGCGCGTGCCGGCGGAGGATGTGCGGTTCTTCTGCACGGCGGTGTCGATCCAGCGAACGACCGGCGGCAACCTGGCGGAGGTCCTGGACCGCCTCAGCGAAGTCATCCGCGAGCGCTACAAGCTGCTCAGCCACGCGCGAGCGTTGTCCACGCAGCACCGGTGGAGCGCAGTCCTGGTCGGCCTGAGCCCCATCGTGTTCGCCATCATCTTCCAGCTGCTGCATCCCGATTATTTCAACGCGTTTTTTGAAAACGATGCCGCGCCGCTGTTGCTGACACTCGGGCTTGCGTTCGAGGCGGTCGGCTTCTTCTGCGTGTGGCGCATCGCGAAAATAAAGGTGTGAGGTCACTGGCATGAGTCCCCTCGGAATCGCGATTGTTTCCTTCGGACTGATCAGCGCGACGACGTTCCTGGCCGCCTACGTCCTGCTCAGGCGATGGCCGGCGATCGAAGGCGCTCGACTCAAAGCCGGCACGACGGACCCGCGGACCTCGTCGATCCTCCGCTTCGAACATGAAATCCAGTCGCGCTGGCAGCGCATCGCGGCGCGGCTCGGACAGGCGATCGGGCCGGGCGATGAAGCGCGACGGTCACAGTATCGGCGTCGTCTGGTCCAGGCGGGATATCAGGACCCGCGAGCTGTCACCATCTTCATGGGCGCCAAGGTCGGTATCGCCCTGGCCGGGCTGTGTCTCTATCCGTTCTACGGCTTCCTGCTGTCCCGCGTGCTTCCGAACATGTTCGCGATTTCGGCGACGCTCGCCGTCATCGGGTTCTTCACGCCGGATTACTGGCTGGTACGGCGTCGCAAGCAGCGTCAGCAGGCGATCATCGAGGCGTTGCCCGATGTTCTCGATCTGCTCATGGTCTGTGTCGAGGCGGGCATGGGCTTCGATGCGGCGGTGGCGCGTATCGCCGAGTCCGTTCGGACGCCGTCGCCGCTGCACCAGGAAATGATGCGGATGCACCTCGAGATTCGCGCCGGCCGGCCACGCGAAGAAGCGATGCGCGATTGGGCGGAGCGGACTGGCGCCGACGAGGTCCGGCGCATCGTCACTGCCTTCACGCAGGCCGATCGCCTCGGCACGCCGCTCGGCAAGACGCTTCGTGTCCACGCCGAGGCTGCGCGCGTCGAGCGCCGACATCGCGCGGAGGCGAAGGCTTACCTGGCGCCGCTGAAGATGATCTTTCCGACGGCGCTCTTCCTCATGCCGGCGTTCTTGCTCGTGGCCATGGCCCCGGCGCTGCTGAATCTTCTGAAGCTATTCTCGGGTCTCGGAGGCGGAGAGTGATCCTCAAATTGGTTCTGGCCATCGTCAGCGTTTTCGCACTGGGCGCGTCACCTGCGGTTGCGCAGCAGGTCACGGCCGAAGTCCGCACGTGGAGCGGGCAGTCGTTCACGGTCAATGATCCCACGTTCGAGATCTTCTACACGATCATGCCATCGGTCACGGCGGCCCTCGGTGGCGGCGGCGGCTACGCGCCGGCGGGAGTGGCCGCCGCGCCTGGGGTGGGCGGCGCGCCCGGCGTGGTGGCGGCCCCCCGCGGTGACCTCTCCCAGGCCCCCACGAATATCGGCCTGGGCTCCGTCGGATTTCAGTCAGGTACGGCGGCGCTCGCCGCGTCAGGCACGCTGCTTCCGGAAGGGGTGCCGTCGAAGCAAGGCCGACGGCAACAGGAGAGCGTGAGGCTTTCGCGCCAGGGCGTCGAAGTCCACGTGCCCATCGCAAATCTCAGCAGCCTGACCTTCACGCGATCGCTGGTCCAGCGGAGCGCGCTGCCTCCATACGCGTCGCTGACGCACTTTCGCCATGGCGCGACCGCAGTGCTGGCAGATGGTTCGCAGATCGAGGGCGACTACGTGAACATGGGCACCGGAATTTTGCGTGGTTCCACTCCACAAGGAGTCGTCGACATCCCGTGGGATGAGATCGAGAGCGTTCGCTTCCGGCGGTAAGGGGGACTCCTATGCGCGCTAAACTTCGCTTCGGCAGGCTCCGAAATCAGCGCGGCCAGATCGTTCTCTTTGTGATGATCGCCGTCCTCTTCCTGCTCACTGTCGGCGGAGGGTTCACGGCAGACATCGCTCGGCTGATCTCCGAGAAACAGGAAATGCAGGCGAGCCTGGACGCCGCGGCGCTGGCGGGCGCCGGGAAGCTCGGGTTCGACGACACGGTGTTCCCCGCTGCGCGCGACTTCGCCGTGGATTTTGCCAACAAGAACCCGACGCGCGGTGGCCCCATGGCCCTGACCCGAAACGACGCCAATGACGTGACCGCCTTCAACACGGCCACGATGCCCTACGGGGATGTCGTCCTCGGCATCTGGGATCCGCGCAATCCGGACGGCATCGGCCCGGGTCTCCGGTTCGAGCCCTCGCTCGACGGGAGCATCGTGAACTCGGTCATGTGCCGGTACAAGCGGCAGATCCCGGCATCGTTCTTGAGCCTCTGGGGCCTGATCAATCTGACCGTCGCGACGTCGGCCATCGCCACCTCGGCACAGCCGCAGTATCCGCCAGTGCCGTGTGTGTTTCCGATTGGTCTGAGCAGCTGTCCGTTCCAGCAAGGGGAGGTCTTCAACTCAAAGGGCTGCGGCAAGCCGATCAAGTTCATCACGAGCAACGGGCAGGCGGACTCCACGAATACGGCGGCGTGGGTCAATATGGCCGGCACCGGAACCCCTTCGGCAAGCGATCTCCGAACGCAAATCGGCAATGCTGCGTCAGGAACTTGCAGCAACTCTCCTCCGGCAGTGAACACGCAGGTCGGGACCAACAACGGAATGAGCAATTCGGTGTTCACGGATCTTCGTGACGCCTTCAAGAGCAAGTATCTGGAATCGGTCAGCGACCCGACGAATTGGCCGACCATCAACGATTCCGACGGCAATCAGGTGTATCACGGGCCGGGTTGGGAAGTCTGGGTCCCGGTCATTCAAACGGCCTGCGATGCCTCCGGCAATACGGGATCCATCACCGGTGACCACACGATCATCGGGTGGACCAAGTTCGTGATGACCCAGGCCTGGGACAGTACAGGCGGTAATCGGGAGCCGATCGGTCTGGGTTGTGTGGTGTCGAATTCATATGATTCGCAAACGTGGCCGTGGTGTCAGCAAACGGACCCGGCACAGCTCCCCGAGGGACTCCGGGGCGGGGCCAGCCGGTCGATCTTCGGCATCTATGCGTGCGGGATCAGCAATTCGCCACCGACGCAATTGCCCGGGCCACGCTCGGCGCTCTCGACCAAGCTGCGCCTGGTGCGATGACGACCGCGCGTGAAGGTGATCGCGACGTCCGACGTGTGCGGCTTCTCGCGCCCGCGATGCGCAAAGAGCGGCGTAATCGTGGCGAGGCTCGGTAGTCGGTCTTAGTGGGAGGCGAGTGTGACTGATCCGGGACACACTCGTCCCTCCGGTCCGGTTCTCGTGGATACGCTGATGTATCCACGCGAGTTCAGCTTCTCGCTCGTCTGCTCCCTGGCCCTGCATCTGGCGGCCGTCGCAGTACTGTTGCAGGGGGGCCGCCTTCCTGCCGTCGAGACGGTTCGTGACGTCTTTCTCACGCCCGACTGGACCGTTGCTCCCGCCGTGCGAGATCCGAGGCCGCCGGGCGCCGGCGCGCTCGAGCTGCCATCGCGAAGCGCTCCCCCCCCTCGCGTGGCGAACCGTCCTCCGTCTCCGTCTCCACGGAAAGCCGAGCCGCGACCGGCGGGTGAGGAGCGGATCGCCAAGGCCATCGAACCGGCTCCGGCCGCGTCGGCGCCAAAGCCTGTTGCGCCGCCTGCGGCGCGGCCCGCACCCACGAAGAGCGAGGCGCCCGCGAGTGTCCAGACGGTCGCGCCGGATGCGATTGCGCCGCCCTTGCCGCCCGCCCCGGTCGCACCGCGGACGGAGGAGCGCCCCGCACCGCGGGTCGAGGAGCCGCCGGCGCTCGCCCTTCCGCCACGAGCGGCTTCGCCGGAGCCGCCGGTGGCCAGTGCGCCCGTCCATGGTCCGGTGCAGATGCCGCCAGCGCCCGTGGAGCGACCGACGCCGACCCTCGATCCACCGCCGGCTGCGACCGCCGTGGCCCAGCAGCCGGCGCCAAAGATCGAGGACCGTCCGCTGCCACCGCCGTCCGAGTGGCGAGAGGCGCAGCCGCTCGTTCCGGCGCCCGCACTCACGACAACGACGCCGCTCGACGTGCCGGTCGCGCCACCGGCACCGGCACTCGGTCTGTCGGCGCCGCCGAGCACCCCTCCCGCGGTGGCTGCGGTGGTGCCCCCGGCGCCGGTTCCCTCGCCACTCGACTGGGAAGTCCCGTCCGCCCCGGAGCGGGACGTCTCCTCGGCGGGCAGGGCCAGCGATGGCAACCCGGGCGCGGTGACGCCAGCCGCGCCCGCGGCGACAGCCGTGGCCGCACCGAAAGTCGAGCGGCCGCAAGCTCCGCCAGTACCCGGCGTCGCCGCGGCAGGCCAGGGCCGATCGCCCGGGACGTCGGGCGCCACGACAGCGCCACAGGCAGGGCCGGTGATGGAGCCGCTCGTCGGGTTCGGCACCGCAGCCGACTACAGGTCCGGCGCACTGTCCTCGCAGCGTACCGGCGAGCGCGCAGCGTTGAGCTCGGGCAGTGAAGGAGCTCGTGGCGCCGCGGCGACAACCACGGCTCCGTCGCTGGGAAGGGAAACGACCGGCCCGGCCGGTGTGGCGGCTGGCGAGCAGTCCGGAACGGATGCGCGCATCGGAGCACCGGCCGGAACGGGTGCAATCACCGCCGGGACACCGAGCGGGACGGGACAGACGACCGGTGGATCGGCGCCGCCAGACGCAGGAACGGAGGCCGGAACAGGCACCGGCGGGCAGGCCGTCGCCCAGGGCGGCACGGCCGGAGCGTCCCAGGAGGCCGGTGCTGGTGGGCGCGGTCCGGGCGGCGTCGCCATCACGACCCCACGCAATGGATACACGCTCGGCCCCGACGAGCCACCGATCGTCATCGTGCGTGGGGAGGTCGAGAATCCGGAAATCACGACGATCGCGCTGACAGCGAACTCGCGACGTATCGAAGTGCCCGTGCGCGACAAGAAGTTCAACTATCCGCTCGTGGTCATCGATCCGACCACGAAGATCTCCGCGGAGGTGCCACTGCCGGCGGGACGGCGCAGTGAAGCGATCGTCGTCCACGCGGCGCCCAATGCGCCGACGACGGGCGTGATCCTGCTCGACTGGGGCGAGGCCAAACCCGGCGGAGGTATCGACATGGGGGCCACGTGGCGCGCCCGGGCGGACCGGCTCGACGGTCAGCAGATGAAGCTCTTCGTGAAGAGCGCGCCGCTTCCCGACGACATCCCGGTGAGCGCATTCTATCTCCGGAACATGCAGGCCGGTGTCTACACGTTCATCCTGGGGTACCGAGGTCTCGGCGGCGGCACGCCATTCGTCCCGCGGTTTTTCCTCACGTCACCTGGTATTCCTACCGCGCGCGACTTGAAGCCCGTGAAGCTTGCGGGAACCGGCAAGACGGCAGCGGTTCGATTCCTGCTTCCGCAGGCGGTGCTGTGGGAGCAGGACGACTGGTTCACCGGCCGCAGCGAGGCGTCCGACACCATCACCAAGTTCCGCGACGACGGCACCACGTGGATCGAGCGGAAGGGCGAGGTGCGCTGAGCGATGAGGCGAGCCCGCCGCGGTTCCGTGTTGCTCTTCGTCGCCCTCATGACGTGCGGTGCCAGCCTTGTCGATCTGGACCAGGCCGGCCGCGCGGCCTACGAGCGTGGAGACTACGAGGCCGCCGAGCGCGCATTCGCGGAGGCGATTGGGAAATCTCCCGGCGACGCAGTGCTGCGATACCATCGCGGGGCGGCGCTCATGCAGCTCGGCCGCTGGGACGATGCCGTGGCCGAGTACGAGCGTGTGCTCAAGCTGCGCCCGACGCCGGAAGTCGCGTCGGCCTCCCGCGGAGCTCTCGAGACGCTCCGCCCTCTGGTTCGGCGGGCTCCGTCGACTCGCGTCGAAGGCAGTCAGGGATCGATTCGACTCGAACGCTGGCATGGCGGCTGGGTCGTCAAGGTGCTGGTCAACAACTCCGCCAACGCTCGGTTTCTCGTCGACACGGGGGCGAGCATCACGGCGATCTCGCCGGATCTCGCGGACACCCTCGGGATCGCTCCCAGCCGGCCACCGCTCGTCGTCAGGCTCCAGACGCTGGGAGGCGAGACGAAGGCATCGGTGGTGGTCATCGGAGCGTTGACCGTCGGCGACATCGAGGCGAAAGACGTCTCGGCTGTCGTCCACGATATGCCAGCCGGGCTCGACGGCATCCTCGGTAATACGTTCCTCGGGCGATATTCCGTTACGCTCAACGCGCAGCAAGGCCAGCTGGTAGTGCGTCCGAGATGAGCGAGCTGACGGACGCGCTCCTCGCCGCGCAGAATCGCGACGGCGGCTGGGGGGCGAGCTCCGGAAGTCCCAGCAGCACCGAAGCAACCGCCGCCGCCGTGATGGCCATCGCAGCCGTCGGTCGCGATTCGCTACGACGGCGGGTCGAGGATGGACTGTCATGGCTCGCGCGCGTCCAGAAGGCCGATGGCGGGTGGTCGCCCACACCGGCCGTGGAGGGCAGTTCCTGGACGACGGGGCCCGCCGTGATCGCGTTCGCGAACCTTGCTCCTACCTCCAATGCCGCCCGTCGCGGCTGGCAGTGGTTGGTCGATCACGAGGGCGCCGGGTTCGGCTGGCTCGGCTGGGTCGTGTGGAAGATGTTCGCCCGGATGAGGGTGACCGAGCTGGACCCGGATCTGAAGGGCTGGCCATGGATCCCGGGCGCCTTCAGCTGGGTGGAGCCGACGGCGCTGGGCCTCATAGCGCTGAAGAAGCTTCCGCCCCCTCGGCAGGACGCAAGAGCCGCGAGCCGCATTCAGCAGGGCGAGCTGATGATCTACGACCGGATGTGCGAGGGCGGCGGCTGGAATTACGGAAACTCCAAGACGCTGGGGGAAGTCCTGCAGCCATTTCCCGACACCACGGCGCTGGCGCTCCTGGCTCTCGCCGATCACCACGAACGGCCCGCGAACCAGCAGAGCCTCGCAGTCCTGGAGCGAACGATACGCGGCGTTCAATCGGGGCTCGCGCTGGCGTTGGCGGTCCTGTGTCTCGACGTCTACAACCGGGATGCGTCGTCGGTTCGCACGCAGATCGCCGCAAGCTACGGCGAGACCCGTTTTTTCGGGAAGACGCGAAGTCTGGCGCTGGCGGTGCTCGCCCTCGCGGGCGGCGCCAGCATGCTTCGGGTGGGCCGTGCTCAGCCGGCGTAGGTTCCTTCACTCCACGCTCCTCGCGTCGGCGATGGCAGGGTCGAGCGCCTGCAGCAAGGCCCCGCAGTGGAAGCGTGCGGGATATCTCAAGCAACCGACGTCGCGAGTCGCGATTCTCAAGGCCGCCGACTACGACCGGCCGCTTGCTTCGATCGTGGCCGATGGCATCAAGGCGTGCAAGCTCGACGTCGCGGGCAAGCGTGTCCTGCTGAAGCCCAACATGGTCGAGTTCGATCCCGGCGGCGTGATCAATACAAATCCGCGGGTCATCGTGGCGGCCATCGAGGCCTTTCGTCAGCTGGGCGCACGAGACGTGGTCGTGGGAGAAGGCCCCGGGCACCATCGTGACACCGAATACCTCCTCAAGGCCTCGGGGCTCGGGCAGGCGCTCAAGGAGCAGCGTGCGCGCTACGTCGACCTCAACGAAGACGCCGTGCGGTCCATGCCGCTCGAGAGTACCTTCACCAAGCTCGGGCGCCTCTATTTCCCGGAGACGGTCCTCGGCGCCGATCTGCTCGTCTCGATGCCGAAGCTCAAGACGCACCACTGGGCCGGTGTGACACTATCGATGAAGAATCTCTTTGGCGTCGTGCCGAGCGCCGTCTATGGCTGGCCGAAGAACGCGCTGCACTATGCCGGCATCAATGAGAGCATCCTGGACATCAACAGCACGCTCTCGCTTCCACGGTTCGCCATCGTCGACGGCATCGTCGGCATGGAGGGCAACGGTCCGATTCAGGGACAGGCGAAGAAGTGCGGCGTCTTGATCCTCGGCGAGGATCTGGCCGCCGTGGACGCGACCGCTGCACGGGTGATGAGCCTCGAGCCGACCCAGGTGCCATATCTCGCCGAAGCAGAGCGGTTTCTCGGAAACACCACGCTGAAGAGTATCGCTCAACTGGGCGAGGACATCGGTTCAGTGCAGCAAGATTTTGCTGTCATTGACCGGTTTCAGCGGCTCAAGCAGCTCGTCTGAGGCGACCCCGGCGCGCCCGGACGGCTTGCCTCGCTGTCGGCGAGGCCGGTCACCGCGAGATCGTTGATGCCGGCGGCGATGTCACCGGTTGAACGAATACCGCCGCGACGCGGTCTTCGTAGACCAGCGCGAACCGCCGGTCGAGCCGGAGCAAAGAGGCCAGCGCCGTATTGACGTCGGCGATCACGATGCTCGCGCGGGCCAGCTCGGGATCGGACGCCCATGAAGGATGTCCGCCCCAGGTCCTGATCGACTGCCAGATCCGGTCGTCGCCGTGAAGCGGATTCCGTCCGTCGAGGCTCACGTCGAGCACGGGCAGCCGCCACATCAGATACCCACCCCAATCGTAGTGATTGTAGAGCCGGCCTCGATATCCGCGTGTCTCGACGAAAGCGGCAGCATCGGTGGGAAAGCTCGTCACCAGTCCTTGTTGGAGCTGGAACGCCGACGCACGGGTCATGCCCAACCAGGTCGATACGGCGATCACGATGCTCGCCACGACGACGAGGCGGAGGCGGCCGACGGCTGCGGGAACGGCGGCCCACGAAGGCACGGCCATGGCGATCACGGTCATCGATGTAATGACCAGAAACCACACGTCACGCCGCGCCCGGAAGGCGAGGACCGCACTGGCGGCCAGAAGGAGCACGAGGAATGGGGCGGCGATCCGCCGCCGACCGAGGATGAACGTCGCGGTCACGAGAAGACCGAGAGCAAGCCAGTCGAAGGGGTGGCGGAATGACGGCGCCTGGAGCTCGGAGAGAAAGAGAAAGGGATCGGTCAGGCGTATGGCCGTGATGACGGGAATATAGATCTTGACGTGATACGGAGTCAGGCACGTCGCAAGGGTGCAGGCAGAGAGAGCCAGGATCAACGGCTTCGCGCGGAAGCCGCCGCCCGCTTCCAGGTGTCCTGGCCAACGGTCGAGCAGTGCTTCGAGCGTGGCCAGGGCGAGCAGGAAGAGACCGTAGACGAACTGGATGTTGATGCATGCCCAGATCAAGAACAACGGGGGGAGAAGCCACAACGATCGCGTCTGTCCCGACCTTCGCACATCCATGAGCGCCGTGAGCTCGATCGTGATGAACAGGATGTTGAAGAGCCAGGGCCGTGGCTGGACGAGGACCGGGAACATCGCCACCATCGCGACGGCCGTCAAGCCGGCCGCGACAACGAGATTCCCCGTCTGATGACTGAAGTAGCGATGGAGGACGGACGCGATGCCGACGCCGAGCAACGTCGTGTACAGCACGATGCCGAACAGCCCGAACGAACGGTAGAGCATGTGCAACAGCACTTCGTAGAGCCAGCTGTAGGCGATCCACGTTTTCCCCGCCCCATATGAGGTGAAGGGATCGGTGAAGGGAACGGTCATGTGCTCGAGGATCCAGGCGCCCTGGCGAAGATGCCACCACACGTCCAGGTCGACGATCGGCCGCATCGCGATCGCCGCGGGCAGGATGTACAGACCGGACAGAATCGTGAGCACCGGAACGGGGCGCGTCAGTTTCGACAGACCGGCGGCGCGCTCGACCTCTTCACGCATATGTGATGCTCACCGGTGGACCGCGGTGATGAACAGCGAGCCGGCAATCTCACGGACGACCGGCAGGAGCTCCATGACGTTGCCGACAGTGGCCACGAGCGTGATCAGACGCCGAGGCGTCGCTGGATGCAGGAAGTCGAACGGTCGCACCGAGGTATCGACGAACCCTGCGGCGGCGAGCGCCTTCTCGGCGCGCCAGCGTGAGAACGCCATCTCGTCGGGCGAAAGGCCGAAGTAGGTCTTGGCGGGCGTGAGGCCGAACATCACCGCATTCTGTGGATTGAGGATGTTGGGCTCGGTGAACGCGAGGCGGCCGCCAGGCTTCAACACGCGGAAGATCTCCGCGAGCGCGTGGTCGAGATCGAGATGGTGGAGGATCGAGCTTCCATAGACCACGTCGAATGTCGCGTTCCGGTAAGGCAGCGCCTCGGCATTGCCGCAGTGAACGTGGATGTTTCCGAGGGGCGTCGAGCGACCGCGAGCCCGGATCAGCAGCTCGGACGACAGATCCACTCCGGTAATCGATGCCCCGCACGATGCCACCTGCGCCAGGAACAGCCCCGTCCCGCAGCCGAGCTCGAGAGCCCGCTGGCCGGATCCGAGACCCGTGGCCTCGATGAACAAGCGCGCGCGACGCTCGACGCGGACACGGCCGGCCGGACTGTCCCAGTTCCAGATGACCTCGGCATGATCGGCAATGCGGCGATGATGCTCGATCTCCCGTGCAAGCCGTCCGCCTGACGTCTCTACGGAGCCGTCGCGCGTCATACGAACTTCAGCTTCCGCGCCGCGAATGCGCTCATCCGGAGCAGGAGCCAGCCGTGCCGGAACCGCGAAATGTTCGTCGTCCCGTACTGTCGCTCGTGGTAGCGAATGGCGACGTCCACGATGCGCAAGTTGAGACGGGAGGCGCCGAAGAGCAGGTCGAAGTCTCCGAAGGGATCGAAGTCGCCGAAGTATCGGCGGTTGGCCGCGATGCGCTCGTAATCCTCGCGCCAGAGGGCCTTCGTCCCACACAGAGTATCCCGGATCTGCTGGCCGAGGAGCCATGAGAAGAGAAACGCGAACACCTTGTTGGCGACAAGGTTCAGGAACCGCATGGCCTTGCCCTCCATGGGATAGACCATGCGAGAGCCGTTGACGACCTCGCCCTTTCCTCGCACGAGCGCGTCGACGAATTTCGGGATGTCCTCCGGCGCCACGCCCATGTCGGAGTCGAGAACGAGCACGACGTCGCCCCGGGCGTGAGCGAATCCGGTGCGAACGGCATCGCCCTTTCCGCGCCCAGGCTGGCTCAGGAGCCGCCACGGCCGGGCGGGGTTCTCGGCGATGACGTCGGCGATGACCGCCTTCGTATCGTCGGTGGAGTGGCCCTCGACGAACAAGACTTCGCTGTTGGGAGGCAGCACCGGCAACCGCTCGACCAGAGGCCGGATATGACCGGCCTCGTTCCGGCACGGCACGATCACACTCGTGCTGGGACGGGTCGGGCGAATGCCGTGGAAACGGCTCGGTGACGGACGCGCGATGATCCCGTAGAGGAGCGTCAGCCACTCCACGCCTGGGACGTGGCCGACGTATCGATTCAGAAAGTCAGAGAGGAACGGAATGCGCGCAGGACAGAGGATTTGATAATCCTTGCGTACCGGCTCATAGTCCGCCAGGAACAGCATGTTGCGAACCTCCTCCGGCGGAAGCCACGCGTCGGCCGGCGCCGGCTTCAGCTTCAGCCCGAGCGCCTCCACGAGCCGCAGGACGGGCTGCCAGAGCCGACTGTAGCTGTAGACGAGGAGCCGGGTACGCGGGTGACATACGGTCTGGAGCACCTCAAAGGCACGCTGAACATCCACGAGCTCGGTGACGACGTTGACGAGCAGGATGACGTCGAATGGCCCGCCAACGGTGGAGAGAACGTGAGGATCGGCGCCGTCGCCCTCGACGAAGCGGAGGTTCTCGCCAGGGTACGTGCGGCGGGCGCGTTCCACCGCCGGCGCCGAGAGGTCGATGCCGACACCCCGGCTCGGCTCCAGGCTGGCGAGGAGACGGCCCGAGCCGCATCCGATTTCGAGAACACGCTGTCCCGGTGCGACCCGGCTACGCAGCGCCCGGGCGAGATATCCATAGAAATAGCGCCGCGCGTGTCGAGATCGCTCGATCGCGTCATCGTGCTCGGCGTAGAATCGCCGTAGCTGCTCGATGAGCGGGTCGGTCAGGCTCTCGCGCGCGCTTGCGATCGGCTGAGTCGATACCACTCGATTGTCCGTTGGAGACCTAGTCCCGCCGCCGCAGCACGCCGACGGTTGCGTCGCGCTGCTGCCGCCGATGGGCCACGTGGCTGCCGAGGAATCCGGCGCCCCCGGTGACTCCCACGCGCGTTCCAGCGAGAGACATCGTCTGAGAAACGGTAGCACGCGCCACCCAGGCGGACAAAGGACGACGCGCGATCCGGCGCGAACTCATGGCCGGCCTCGTTCAGTCAGACAGTCTGGAGTCGTCGAGACGCGTGCTTGCTGTTACCACGTTGTGACGAAGAAGGGTCTCAGGTCCCGTGCCAGCTCACGGTCGGACCGTTTGACCGCTTCAAGATGCTCGTAGGCCTTGTGCGGCGCGTCGACGGCCAGATAGCCAACCACCAGAGCCGCGTGGGATATGGTCGCCGGCGGGCGGAGCTCAGTGGCTCGTTCGAGATGGGCGATGGCTTCGGTCGTTCGACCGTTCGTCAGTAGCGTCGTCCCGAGGTTGTGCTCGCACACGAAGCACTGAGGGTCTGACTCGGTCGCGTAGCGCCAGAGGACTTCGGAGTCGCGCCAGATCGTCGTCTGCTGTGCTGCGAACCCCGCCAGCACGATCAGCCAGGTGACGAAGCCGGCGGAGATCAGACGCCACCGGGCGTGCGTCAGCCGGTCCATCTTCCGCGCGCGAACGACCACGCATACCGCGGCGCCGAAAAGAAGCGCCCATGGCAGACACGAAAGGTAGCTATAGCGGTCGGCGACGAGCTGCACTCCCGTGTGTCTCACGCCGCTCACCGGGCCGATCATCACGAGGTACGCGAGCCATGCGATGAGCCCGGCCGGCCACCGCCGCGCGAGGGCGACGACGAACGCCGTGACCACGACGAAAGCGGCGGCCGCCACGATGAATCTCGGGTCCGTGGGATTGATGGCAGCAGGGAACTCATAGAGCGGAGAGAGGTGAACGGGAACGACCGTTTTCCATGGGTAGAAGGAGAAGCTGTACACAACCGTGGCAAGGCGCTCCGAAAGAGAAAGAGGCGTGAAGCGATTGAGGCCGCCGATGATCGAGGTCGCGACCACGCCGGCCAGCAGCGGAAGTGGGAGAAACGGGAGCTTTTCCAGTAGCACCCGGCGATTCTCGATTCGCGCCCACCGGAGAGGCGACGGGGCCAGGCGCTTCAGCGGATAGATGTCGAGGAGAAGCAGCACGAAGGGCAGCGTGACGACGATCGACTTCGAAAGCACGGCCGCCTGAAAAGAGATGAGTGAAATCATGGACCAACGGCCCGGTTTATCACGCCCGGGCTCGCGGGCGAACAGGTACGCCAGCACCGCTACGAAAAAGAAGAAACCCGAAACGACATCCCGACGCTCGGTGACCCACGCCACGGACTCTGCCCGAAGGGGATGGATCGAGAAGAAGAGAGTCGCGGCGCTGGCTCCGATGATCAGCGTGCTTCGGTCGGTGGAGGAGCCCGCCAGACGAAGGAGCCGCAGTGCGATGAGGAAGAAGAGCCACGTGTTGATCGCGTGAAACAGGAGGCTGGTGAGGTGGTAGCCCGCTGGATTCATACCCCAGAGCACGTAGTCGACGCCGAAGGTGACCCAGGTCAGCGGAATCCAGTGCGCTTCGACGGTGTTCGTGAACATCCAGCGAAGTTGGCTCCACCCGAGGCCGCGGTACCCCGAGTTCGTCTCGAAGTTGACCTGATCGTCCCAGACGAAACCATTCCAGAGTGCCGGCGAGAACACCACCAATGGGACGACGAACGCCACGAGCGTGGCTATCAGGTACAGGGTTCTGGCGGAGACGCCAGTGCTGGTCGCCGACGCCATCGTCGGGCATGCCGGCGCAGACGTCGAAGCATCCAAAGTATTCATCAGGAGGCCGCGAGGAGCACGAGTGCTGCGAGCCGACTATCCGTGCTCACCAGACTAATCGATGACGCCATACACTCCACACGCTGCAACAGTCCTGGATCGGCATGAGATTGAGTGCCACTGCCGAACTGTGGGCCACCCCGAGTGGCTTGGAAATTATAACCGAGTGCCTCCCCGCTCTACTCAGTCTGCGTAATTCCGGGGGCCCGGCGGCCTCCTCACGCTGTCGGCGAAGTTTACGGCTCGGTTCCAGGACGACCATGTCTGACCATCTATGTAGCTGTCTTGGTGGCTGATTTGACTTTGGCCGGACGGTCGCAGCATGAATGAGAACGTGAACCCAACCTTGGTCGGCGAGGTCGCGTCTGTGACGGCCAGTCGTCCGCCTGCGCGCGGCGTTCGGGGGAGGCGTGGGGCGCTCCGCTACCTGATCCCTGTCGTCGGACTGCTGACCTTCCTGACCTTCAGCCCGGCGCTGCGATTCGGATTCATCGA
>Ga0209382_10000718_pt1 | contig 53440 bp, 48 predicted proteins | sample SoiMetdeltSBSDD5_FD_187599 | JGI IMG/M metagenome (GOLD analysis project Ga0209382, IMG submission 187599) | Bulk soil microbial communities from a Populus tree surrounding site in Tennessee, USA - Soil MetaG P. deltoides SBSDD5 (SPAdes) (version 2) | ecosystem: Environmental > Terrestrial >...
GCGAGAGGATCCGGACGTCGGCGCTGGCCACGGCGTACGCGATGTTCTTGCTGAGCGCGGTGACCTTCTCGACCTTGACGGCCGGGCCGAGCTCGACCTCGTAGCGGGTCACCGTCGGGCCGCGCAGGTAACCGGTGACCTGCGCGTCGATGTCGAACTGCTCCAAGACCTCGGTCAGGCGCTCGACGACGGCGTCGGAGGCCTTCGACCGGGCCTTGTGGGGGCTCCCCCGCTTGAGCGTCTCGGAGTCCGGCAGCGAATAGACGACGTCGCCGGACAGCGCGAGCTGCTCCGCCCGGGCCGGGAGCGGTGTCGTCGGCGGGGCGGTGCCCTCCGACTCACCCGGCGCCGACGTACTGACGGCCTCGGAGGCCTCGGCGGCGTCGCTGTCGACCGAGTCGGTGTCACTCGACTCCACGTCATCGGCGATCAGCGGCGAGTCGTAGGGCTTCTTGCGCGGCTCGGCGTCGTCGTCGCGCGACCTGGACGGCCGTCGGCCCTTGCGCCCGCTTCGAGTGGACTCCTTGTCCGGCTCGGCCGGCTTGCCGAGGATCCGGTCACGCAGGGTGGCCAGTCGGCCGGGGATCGCGTAGACCGGCGTCCCCGTCGTGACGAGCAGACCGAAGAGGGTCAGCAGCACCAGTAGCGGGATCACGACCACATCGGTCCGGAACAGGTCGACCAGGAGGGCGGACGTGAAGTAGCCGACCGCGCCTCCAGCGTTGCGCATCTCCTCGCTGCCGCCGGCCGGTCGCGGGAGGCCATGGGCGAGGTGGACCAGGCCCATCACGCCGAGGGTCAGCGCCGTCCAGCCGACGATCTGCCGCCCGGCGGGACCATTGCTCTCGGGGCGGCGAAGCGTGCGCCAGGCGATCACCAGCAGCGCCGGCGGTATGGCCCAGCCCACGACCCCCATTGAGCCCGCGACCACCGAGCGGACCGTGTCGCCGACCGCACCCGGCATGTCCCACCAGATCGACGCGGAGACGATCAGCGCCAGTCCGACGAAGGCCAGCCCGACCCCGTCGCGACGGTGCTCTGGATCCAGGTCGCGGGCGACCCCGCCGACGCTGCGGACCAGCGCCCCGATGGCATGCGCGAAACCGAGCCAGATCGCCGCGATCGCGCGGAAGAAGCCCCCGATGGCACGCACGATCAGGCCAGGCCCGGTCCGGACCGGCCGGGAGCCGGACGACCGCATGCGCGAGGACGTGCTGCTCCGTTTCGACGAGGTCCGTCGAGTCTGGCTACCGGACGACCGGGATCGTGAGCTCTTGCCTTTGGACTTGCTCGAGCCGCGCGACCTCGGTGGGGAAGACGTACGGGTCGCCATGATCGCCAGGCTATGTCGTTATCACACCAGTCTCACGCGTCACACGCCGATCTTCCGCCCCGTTTCGCCGATCCGCCCGAGACGTGACGGGTGCACCGAATCGAGCCGCCCCTGGCGCGCCCGCGATGCATCGGGGCATCGGATGCCGGCCGAGGGTCCGCCTCCCTCCCGTACGCGTGGCGCAATTCCGGCGTTCCGGGCGCCTGACCACGGGTACGGGAGGGAGGCGGGCGCTAAGCGGGCATATCGGGCCTCAGCCGTGCGATGAGCGCTCAACCGGTTCAGCGCCCGGCCGGCCGTTTCGATCGAGCGGGTGCTCGACACCGTGATCGACGCCGATGTCACCGTCGCCGGGTACGGCTTCGTCGCGGTCGACTTTCTACGACGGCTGCCTGATGTACGACGCCGCGAACGAGCAGGTCAGGCTGGTCGACCTCGACGGGTACCGACCGGGACCGTACGTCCTCGAGACCGATCGGCAGTACGGCTCGCGCCGGTTCATGGCGCCGGAGGAGTTCGTCTACACCCTCGGCCGGACCGCCCGGGTGCTCCTGGGCGAGGCGGGCCATTGGCGCGGCTCGGCCGCCTCGGAGCAGGTCGTCGACCGCGCCACCGCCGACGAACCGGCCACCCGATCCGGTTCCGTGGACGCCTTCGCCGCGGCGTGGCTCGACAGCCGTGTCTAGGGTGGCGCCGTGTGCGACCGGCACGCGAGATCGACGACAGGAGATGGCGACAGGTGAAGCGGGCAATCGTGACCGGGGGCGGCACGGGGATCGGCCGGGCGTGTGCTTCGTGGCTGGCCGGCGACGGCTACGAGGTCGTCATCGTCGGGCGGCGACTCGAGGTGCTGAGCGACACGGCCGCAGAGCTCAACAACAAGCTCGGTGACGCCAGAGTCTTCGCCGAGCCCTGCGATCTGGAGGATCCGGCGGCGGTGGGCGGCCTGGCCGAGCGACTCGAGCCCGGTCCGTCGATCGACGTCCTGGTCAACAACGCCGGCGGCGTCTCGCTCGGGTCGGCCGACACCCTCGACGAGCTCGCGACCGGCTGGCGACGCGACTTCGACAACAATGTACTCACGACCGTGCTGGTCACCGAGGCGCTGCTGCCGAAGCTGACCCGCCCGGGTGCCCGGATCGTGGCGATGAGCTCGGTCGCGGCGTTCCGCGGCGCCGGGTCGTACGGAGCGGCGAAGGCGGCGATCAACTCCTGGGTCCACGGCATGTCGGCTGCGCTCGCGGCTGACGGCATCACGGTCAACGCCGTCGCGCCGGGCTTCGTACCCGACACGGAATTCTGGGACAGCCGGCGCAGCGACGACTTGGTCGCGTCGCGGACTGCCGGAATCCCGATGGGGCGGCCCGGAACCCCGGACGAGGTAGCCGAGGCGGTGGCCTACCTCGCCTCCCCCGGCGCCGGCTGGACGACCGGCTCGATCCTCCACGTCAACGGCGGCGTGGTGCTCGCCCGCTGACCGACCCCTCCGCTGGCGGTAGCCGAATCCCGAGACACGCCGGCGTGTTCCGGGATTCGGCTACCCCCAGCGGGGCGGGGGGCCGATCAGGCCTCGATGACCACGGGGATGATCATCGGGCGGCGGCGGAGCCGGTTGGAGACCCAGCGGCCGATCGTGCGTCGGATGATCCGCTGCAGCTCGTAGGTGTCGTCGATGCCGTCTCGCACCGCGACGTCGAGCGCCTCCTCGAGCTGCGGGAGGACCTCGTCGAAGACGGTCTCGTCCTCCGCGAACCCGCGGGCATGGATCTCCGGACCGCTGGCGATCTTGCCGGTCACCGAGTCGACCACGACGATCACCGAGATGAATCCCTCGTCGCCGAGGATCCGGCGGTCCTTGAGCTCGGACTCGGTGATGTCGCCAACCGACGAGCCGTCGACGAAGACGTAGCCGCATTCGACCTTGCCGGTGATGCGGGCGACTCCGCCGACCAGGTCGACGACGACGCCGTCCTCGGCGACCACGACCTGACGGGCCGGCACCCCGGTCAGGCGGGCCAGATCGGCGTTGGCATGCAGGTGGCGCACTTCGCCGTGGACCGGCAGCACGTTGCGCGGCTTGACGATGTTGTACGCGTAGAGCAGCTCGCCGGCCGCGGCGTGGCCCGAGACGTGGACCAGCGCGTTGCCTTTGTGGATCACGCGGGCGCCCCACCGTACGAGGCCGTTGACCACTCGGTACACGGCGTTCTCGTTGCCGGGGATGAGCGACGAGGCCAGCACGACAGTGTCACCGGGCTCGAGGCGCACCGAGGGGTGATCCCGGCTGGCGATCCGGGACAGGGCCGACATCGGCTCGCCCTGCGATCCGGTCGAGATCAGCACGACCTTCTCGGGCGGCAGATCGGCAGTCTCCTTGACGTCGACCAGCAGTCGAGGCGGGACCTTGAGATAGCCGAGGTCGCGGGCGATGTTCATGTTGCGGACCATCGAGCGGCCGATGTAGGCGACCTTGCGGCCATGCTCTGCCGCAGCGTCCATCACCTGCTGCACCCGGTGGATGTGCGAGGCGAAGCAGGCCACGATGATCCGCTGCTCGCTGGAGGCGAACACCCGGTCGAGCACCGGCGTGATGTCCCGCTCGGCGATGGTGAACCCCGGGACCTCGGCGTTCGTGGAGTCGGCCAGCATCAGGTCGACGCCCTCGGCCCCCAGGCGCGCGAACGACCGCAGGTCGGTGATCCGCCCGTCGAGCGGCAGCTGGTCCATCTTGAAGTCGCCGGTGTGCAGGAGCAGGCCGGCCGGCGTACGGATGGCGACCGCCAACGCGTCCGGGATGGAGTGGTTGACCGCGACGAACTCGCAGGAGAACGGCCCGAGCGTCTGGGTGTCGCCCTCGGCGACGACGTGCTTCGCGGTCTCCTGCAGCCGGTGCTCGCGCAGCTTGGCGTCGAGCAGGGCCAGGGTGAGCTTCGAGCCGACCAGCGGGATGTCGCCGCGCTCCCGAAGGAGGTACGGCACGCCGCCGATGTGGTCCTCGTGCCCATGCGTGAGAACGATGCCGACGACGTCGTCCCATCGATCCCGGATCGGCTCGAAGTCCGGCAGGATCAGGTCGACACCGGGGTGCCGATCCTCGGGGAACAGGACGCCGCAGTCGACGATCAGCAGCTTCCCGTCGTACTCGAAGACCGTCATGTTGCGGCCGATCTCGCCCAGGCCCCCGAGGGGAATCACCCGGAGCCCACCAGCCGGAAGGTCGGGTGCGGGTCCGAGTTCAAGATGTGGGTGACTCATGCGCCTCCATTGCGGGCGGTCAGAGCAGTCCGGCGCCGATCAGATCGGCACGCAGCACCGCGAGGTCGTCGTCGGCCAGCTCGATCAACGGCCGGCGCACGATCCGGTTGGTCAGCACGCCCTGCAACTCGAGCGCGGCCTTGGCTCGGATGGCCCCCTTCTGGGTGCCGGTCATGATCGCTCGCACCACCGGCAACAGCTCGACATGGAGCCGACGGGCCTCGACGACGTCGTCGCGCGCCATCGCGGCCACTAGGTCGGAGCAGAGCCGGGGCGCGGCATGAGCCACGACCGAGACAATGCCGACCGCGCCGTGGGCCAGCCAGGCGAGGTTGAGCGCGTCGTCGCCGGAGTAGAACGCGAGATCGGTCTCCCGCATCACCCAGGACCCCGCCGTCAGGTCGCCGCTGGCCTCCTTGACGGCGACGACGCGGGGGTGCTCGGCGAGCCGGATCAGCGTGTCGTGGCTCAGCTTCACGCCGCTTCGGCCGGGGATGTCGTAGACCATCGTCGGCAGGTCGCCCGCGTCTGCGACCTCGGTCATGTGCGCGACGATGCCGGCCTGGGGAGGCATCGAGTAGTACGGGGTGACGATGAGCATCCCGGCGGCGCCGTGCTTGGCGGCCTGCTGGGCCAACTGCACCGAATGCGCGGTGTCGGTGGTGCCGACGCCCGCGACGACGTGCGCCCGGTCACCGACCGCGTCGACGACGGCCGCGAGCAGCCGCCCGAGCTCCTCGTCGGTGGTGGTCGGGCTCTCGCCGGTGGTGCCGCTCACCACGAGACCGTCGTTGCCGTTGTCGACCAGGTGGGTCGCCACCCGGGCAGCGGCGTCGACGTCGAGAGCACCGTCCGACGTGAACGGCGTGACCATGGCGGTCAGGGTGCGCCCAAATGGGGCAGGAGAAGCTCCCATGACGGCAGGTTAGCGGCCGGGGCCGACCGATGGCATCCGACGTGCGGTCACAATCTCGATGTGACGGAGATCCCCCAGACATAACGGTGCCGGTGCTGTCCGCTCGGGGGCCCGGACAGCACCGGCACACTCACCACATCGTTCAACCCCTAGGGCGTGTTACAACCCGCCTCAGATTTTCTTCGAAGTTTTTTCGACGGCGTCCTGAACGGCCGGTCAAATGCGTCGCGCGCGTCCGAAAACGGGCAGCACATGTCCTCGCGACCAGGTAGTTTGACCGCTCGTGAGCGAGCCCATGCCCCTGTTCCAGTCCGGTGAGCCCCCCGCCGTGGCCGACGAGCGTCCGATGCTCGACGCCTGGCTCGACCTGCATCGCGACATCCTGCTCTGGAAGTGCCAGGACGTGTCGCCCGCGGATCTCGTACGCCGCACCGTGGAGCCGTCGACGCTGACCCTGATCGGCCTGGTCCGGCACATGGCCGAGGTCGAGCGGTCGTGGTTCCGGCGGGTGTTGGCCGGCGAGGACGTTCCGCGGATCTACGACTACTCCGAATCCGACGATGCCGACTTCGACTACGTCGACCCGGATCGGGTCGCCGAGGACATCGCGATCTTCCGCGACGAGGTCGTCCGCTGCCGCGAGGTCAGCGCCGGCTACGACCTGGACGCCGTCGGCACCAGCCGGCGCGGCAACCGGATCGGCCTGCGCTGGATCTACGTCCACATGATCGAGGAGTACGCCCGGCACAACGGCCATGCGGACCTGCTGCGCGAGCGGATCGACGGCAAGACCGGCGACTGGCCCGAAGACATCTGAGACGGAACCCGACATGACTCCAGACCTTCAGCATCCCCAGATCAGGTCCGTCGTCGCCGTGTTGGAGGCGGCCGGCGCGACCGGCGAGCTCCGCATCCTGCCCGACGGCGTCCGTACTGCCGCTGCCGCCGCCGAGGCGCTGGGCTGCGAGGTCGGCGCGATCGCCAACAGCCTGATCTTCGACGCTGACGGTGAGCCGGTGCTGATCCTGACCTCCGGCTCGCACCGCGTCGACACGGCCTATGTCGCGAATGAGTGCGGCCTGCCCGCGCTGCGCAAGGCCAGTCCGGACTTCGTACGCACCCACACCGGCCAGGCAATCGGCGGCGTCGCGCCGGTCGGCCACCCGAAGCAGTTGCGGACCCTCGTCGACCGCTGGCTCGCCGACCACGACGTCGTCTGGGCCGCCGCCGGACACTCGCATTCGGTGTTCGCGACGAGCTACGACGAGTTGCTCAAGCTCACCGGTGGCGCGCCGGTCGACGTCGCGACCGCCTGACCGGCAGCCGGTCGCCGATCGGCCCACCACCCGCTTTGCACGGCTGGTGCGCACTCTACACGGCGTCGAGACCGTGCAGAGTGCGCACGCACCACGAGAACGTGGTGTCGCAGCCGAGCGTCAGCCGCTGACCAGGTCGACGTCGGCCGCGCGTACGAAGAACTGCCGGTGGCCGAACCAGATCTGGTAGTACCGGTCCTGGCCGCGCACGACGACGTGATCGCTCGGCGGTCCGCCGTTGAAGGTGGTCGCTCGGTAGTAGTCGGTCGGCACCGACTGATCGGCGACGACGTACCGCTGACCGGCCTTCATCGTGTACTGCAGCGGCGCGATCGGCTGGTATGGAATCTCCGCCGGGTAGGCCGACCACTCGGGGTAGGCCCGGCCGTAGACGGGCACTTCGGCGGCGTTCGCCACCGCGTCGGTCACGTCACCCGGCGTATTGACGACCGCGGGGTGATTGGCCGGGTTGTTCAGCCACCCGAGCTTGCCGAGGTACCAGACGCCGAGCCACGAGCCGCTGCGCTGGGCCACCTCGAACTCGTGACCGGCGGCGGCCCGGGCGCTGATGTCCCAGACCTCGGTACTGCCCGGTCCACCGTCCGGATGCAGCCCGGCGTCCCCCACCAGCGGCGACGACGCCGACGGCTGCGAGTGCAGGTAGACGAAGTTGGTGCCCTGCTGCTCGCACGGCTCCCCGGCGGTGTCGCAGCCGGTCACGGTCTGCCGGTTGCCGTTGAAGCCGGGCTTGACCGTCACGGTGTCACCGACGCGGATGTTGCCGGGCTTGCCCTCGATCGGGGACTTGAGCAGCCGCATGTAGTGCTCCCAGTCCCAGTACGGCCCCGGGTCCCAGTGCATTCCGGCGACGTTGCCCGGCGTGATGCCCGGGACCTGGTCGTGCCCGATGATGTGGGCCCGGTCGCGCGGGATGCCGTACTCGGCGGTCAGAGGCCGGACGAGCGCGGCTGAGTTGCGATACATCGACTCGGTGTACCAGGACGCGCCCTGGGCCGCGAAGCCCTCATGCTCGATCCCGATCGAGTGCGAGTTGATGTACCAGTTGCCGGCCTGCCAGGCGACGTCCTTCGGCTCGACGTGCTGCCAGATGTGGCCGTCGCTGGAGCGCACGGTGTACTGCCACGACACGTATGTCGGGTCCTGCACCAGGTCGAGCGTGGTCTGCCAGCTGCCCTCGGTGTCGTGGATGACGATGTAGTCGATCGACAGGTTGTTGGGCCGGTCGGCCAGGTCATGGTTGCCGTAGGCGCCGGGGTTGGGCTGGCCGTACCACTCGTACGGCGCCGGCAGCCACTCGCAGCCCAGCGAGTCGGGGCAGTCGACATTGGCATCGCTCACGGCATCCGCGCTGGCTGGAGTCGTCGCCGGGACCACGCCGGGCTGCGCCGCGAGGCGGACCCGCTGACCGTCGATGGTGGTACGTGCCTCGCCGGCACGCATCACCGAGTAGACCTGCCGAACGAAGCGGCCGGCCGTCATGGAGTCGTCCGACCCGGAGTAGGCGGCGACCGCGTCGGACCACTGCGCCGGAGCGCTCGTCGTGCCGAGTGGGCCGCCGGCGTGGTCCTGGAAGTACGCCAGCAGCGCAGCGCCGCCGCAGATGTTCGCGGCCGGGTTCGTACGCAGCCGGTCGACCGAGATGCCGGTCAGATCGCTTGCCAGCCGGGCGGTCTGCAGCGAGGCGAGCGGCAGCCGGTCGGCGCCGTCACCTCGTCCGTCGGCATGGTCGACATTCACATCGGTGAGGTGCATCGGGCCGTAGCCGCCCGATGTGCTGGGCGATCCGTCGTGGTCGTCCCAGCGGGATTCGAGATAGGAGACCGCCAGCAGTACCGACGTCGGCACGTCGGCGGCTCTGGCGGCTTGGGCGAAGTCGCCCTGCCTCCCGCCTGCCGCGTCGCGGACCACCCCACAGTCCACGTGCGACGACCCCTCCGTGTCGGAGGCGGCCGATCCAGGCAGTGCGGCGGCCATTGAGCCGATCAGTCCGGCGCCACCTACGACTGCGGATAAACGAAGCCAGGATTGGTGCATGAGTCGCTCCCTCGGTTCGTTTGTTCAGCCGGGCGAATCACGGGCGTCAAACCCGGCCAAGACGGGATCGTAGTCTCAAACGGCCGAAGATGCGCGTCGTCGTCCGGACCTCCCCCGTCGAGGTCCGGACGACGCCAGCGCTTGACGCGAAGCAGCGTCTCGTTGACCAATGAGTCCGCAGGCGCCCGAATTGATACCTCCGACCGGGCCGGATCCCCCGATGAGCTGCGTCGACGGCCGGGTCGCGGCCTCGATAGCCTGCGGGCCGTGGCGCGGGTCGTTGTGGTCGGTGGCAGCTTCGGCGGCATGGCGGCCGCGGCCCGGCTGGCGAAGCTCGGACACCAGGTCACGCTGTACGAGCGAGCCGCTGACCTGGGCGGCGGTCTGCGGCCGATCCGGCAGGACGGGTTCACCTGGGACACCGGGCCGACCACGTTGACCCTGCCCGCCGTCGTACGCGACCTGTTCCGCAAGTCGGGCCGGCCGCTCGAACGCGTCGTCGAGCTCCAGCCGCTCTCCCCCGGCCGCCGGCATGTCTTCCCGGACGGATCCGAGCTCGATCTGCCGATGGGCACCCGGACCGACCAGGTCGACGCCCTGACCGCCGCGTTCGGCGGGCATGCGGCCGATATCTGGGCCGGCTACCTCGACCGGCTGGGTCCGGCCTGGGAGATCCTGCGCCGGCGCACCCTCGAGTCGCCGTTCGACGGACGCGAGTCGATCCCGAACGGGGAGTGGAAGGCGCTCCAGCCCAGACGGTCGCTGCGCCGGCACTTCTCCCGTCACGCCCGGTCGGTGCGAGACGAGCGGCTGTCGGCGATGCTGCTCGACCGGCATCGGCTGGCCGGCCAGGATCCGCAGGCGCTCCCGGCCTTCATGGGCGTCGTGGAGTACGTCGAGCGCAGCTTCGGCCGGTGGCGGGTCGTCGGCGGGGTCCACGCGCTCGTCGCCGCGCTGGAGCAACGGCTCGGCGAGCGCGGCGTCGACGTCATCACCGGGTCGTTGGTCGAAGACGTCGCCGTCGACAGTGGCGCCGTCAGCGGCGTCGTCCTCGCGGACGGGCGCAACGTGGCCGCCGACGTCGTGGTCTGGGCCGCACCGCGGCGACCCTCGGCACTCGGTCCCGACCGCGGGCTGACACCGGCGATCCCGGCCGGCCGGACCTACCTGGGCCTTGAGGGCGATGTCCCGCGACTACCGGCCGAGACCTTCGTCCACGGGGCTCCGCTCGCGGTCATCCGTACTGGTGGCCTCGCACCCGAAGGGCAACACGCCTGGTCGATCGAGCATCAGATCGACTCCGGGGACATCCTGGTCAGCCTGGCGCGACGCCGGATCGACCTGCGGAGCCTGGTGGTCAGCCGACTCGACCGGTCCCCGTCGGAGATCGTCGGCGCTCGTGGGGCGTCGCCGGCCGGAGTCGCCTGGGCGGGCTGGCGTACCGGACTACGACGCGATCGGCCGCGTACGGAGGTCTCGGGGCTGTTCCGGCTCGGACCGGACGTACATCCGGGCCCGGGTCTGGTCGCGGCCGGCCTCGGCGCCGCGCAGGTGGCGACGGAGGTCGGGAAGGCGCCTCGGAGCTAGTCCTGCCCGCCGGGCTCGTCGCCGCCTCCCTCCCGTATGCGTGCCGCACATCCGACATGTCGCCCGCCAAACCACGCGTACGGGAGGGAGGCTGGCACAAACCACACGGAACCCGACACGATCACGGCGAAACTCCGACTGGCGTACGACTGGCGCACCGTGTCTCGAGATCGAGAAGGCGCCCCGGAGCTAGGCGGCGCTGTCGTGGTGATGCCACTCGTCGCGCAGGCCGCGGACGATCGTCCCGAAGTAGTGCGGATCCTCGACTGAGTCGTCCTCGACCCGGCAGGCGAGGATCGAGGCACCGAAGCTGACCGGGCCGCTGACCCACAGGATCACCAGGACCATCGACTCAGGGAGCGGCAAGGCGTCGACTGAAAGAGCTACAGCCGCCGCCACACAGAGCGCGCCACTCGCAACTGCGACGCATATGAGCGCCGCACGGGTCACACGCTGGCGTGTGCTCACATAATTCAGGATGACATGGGAGAGGTCCGTGATACGTCAATCGCACGAATCGTTGGGAAAGCGTGTCGCGCTCAGGCGATCAGGGCCCCGAGATTGTTATGGATCTGGCGGGTCGCAGTGGAGCGATTGAGCGTGTAGAAGTGCAGCGACGGCGCACCGCCTTCGAGCAGCCGGTCGCACAGCCGGGTCGCGATCTCGATCCCCTCGGCCCGGACCGCCTTCGGGTCGTCGCCGAGGCGTTCGAGGCGGTCCACGATCTGTTTCGGCACCTCGGAGCCGGACAACTCGGCCATCCGCGTCACCTGGCGGAGGTTCGTGATCGGCATGATGCCAGGGACGACCGGAATGTCGCAGCCGAGTCGAGCCGCCCGATCGACCAGGGCGAAGTAGTCCTCGGCCCGGAAGAAGAACTGCGTGACGGCGAACGCGGCCCCGGCCCGTGCCTTGGCGGCGAGGAACCGGGCGTCGGCGTCGAGGTCGGCCGCCTCGGGATGCCCCTCCGGGAAGGCGGCGACGCCGACGCAGAAGTCGCCGAGCGAACGGATCAGCTCGACCAGCTCCACCGCATGGTCGATGCCCTCGGGATGCGCCTGCCATGGTTGCGACGGCCCGCCTGGTGGGTCGCCCCGGAGGGCGAGCAGATTGTGGATCCCGGCGTCGGCGTACTGGCCGATGATGGTGCGCAGCTCGGCGACGGAGTGCCCCACGCAGGTCAGATGGCCGACCGGACGCAGGATCGTCTCGGTCGCGATCCGCTCGGTCACGCGGATGGTGCGGTCCCGGGTCGAGCCGCCGGCGCCGTACGTGACGGACACGAAGGCGGGATGCAACGGCTCAAGCTCGCGGATCGCGGTCCACAAGCGCCGCTCGGCATCGTCGTCCTTGGGTGGAAAGAACTCGAACGAGCATGCCGGTCGCGAGCCGCCGAGGGCCTCGAGCAGCGTCAGGCTCGATGAAGTCGTCGACACGGGCCCTCGAGTCATGTCGTTCAGCGTAGGCGAGCCGCCTCGGCGCCGGGCCGACGGACGCCATGGTGAGACGGTGCTGAATCATGGCGCCATGGCAGCACCGCCTCGCGACGAGGACCTGATCACCCGGCTCCAGGCGCAGCTCGACGTCTTCGTCGCCACCCAGCGGGACCGTCTCGCCGACGCGGGACCGGAGGCAGCCGCCCTGCTCGACGCGGCGCACGCGGCCGTCAGCGGGGGCAAGCGGCTGCGAGCGGCGTACTGCTACTGGGCCTGGCGCGCCGCGGGCGGCTCGATCGAGGACGACCGGCCGATCGTCGCGGGTGCCGCCCTCGAATGGCTCCAGGCGAGCGCCTTGGCCCACGACGACGTGATCGACGAGTCCGACACCCGGCGCGGTCGGCCGTCGGCGCACCGGGCGTTCGCCACTCAGCATCGGGTGCGCGGCTGGCGCGGCGACGCCGGACACTACGGCGTCGGTGCGGCCATCCTGCTCGGCGATCTGATGCTGTCGTGGGCCGACGAGACCTTCGCTCCCCTACGGACCTCCACCGAGGCAGGTGGCCACTTCGACGCCTGCAAGTCCGAGGTCGTCGCGGGCCAGTTCCTCGACGTGGTCGCCGAGGCGGCAGGCGATCCCTCGGTGGAGTCGGCGATGCGGGTGGTGCGCTACAAGGCCGCGAAGTACACCGTCGAGCGGCCGCTGCTGATCGGCGCGACGCTGGCCGGTGCCAGTCCGGTGCTGGTCGAGTCGCTGCGCGGGTTCGGGCTGCCGATCGGCGAGGCGTTCCAGCTTCGTGACGACGTGCTCGGGGTGTTCGGCGACGCGGCCGTGACCGGCAAGCCAGCCGGCGACGACCTCCGGGCCGGCAAGCGCACCGTCCTGATCGCGCGGGCGTACGAGCGATCCGACAGCGAGCAACGGACGACCCTCGACGACCTGGTCGGCGATCCCAGGCTGGACTCGGCCGGCGTCGAGCGGGTCCGTGACGTCGTACGCGAGACCGGAGCCCTGACCGCCGTGGAAGAGCACATCACCACGCTCCACGACACCGCGCTGCAGGCACTCGACGCAGCCCCGATCATCGACGAGGTCGCCCGCAAGTCGCTGACGCAGCTAGCCGAGCGGACCGTCCAGCGGGAGCGGTGACCGCCCGAGGTGGGCGACCAGCTGGTCGCTCGGGCGGGCCAGCGGCGAGATCCGCACGGGCGCCGCGAACCGGTCCGGCCGGTCGGCGTCGCTGACCAGTAGCGGAGCCAGCTCCAGCAGGTCCTCGGCCAGCGCGGCCGGGATCGGCCGGGCGTGGCCGCAGGCCCGGGCGACGTCCCAGCCGTGGACGGCGATCTCCAGCGCGCCGGTGCCGGTCAGCACGCTGCCCATGAGCGGGCGGTCACCGACCGAGACCTGACGCGGCGCGTCGACCTGGGACCAGGCGCCCAGCAGATGGCAGGCCCGGCGCTGCAGGGTCGCGACGGCGTCCCTCGCGAAGTCGCCGGTCGGCTCGCTCGGCTCGAGGTCGACGTGGCCGAGCTCGGCGGCGTCGGACAGCGCGACCAGCGAATCCATCATGTGCGCGAGCAGACCGGAGAGATCCCAGTCGGCGCAGGGCGTGGCGTGGCCCAGCGCGTCCGACCGGACCAGCACCAGGCTGCCCTGCGTGTAGCCGATCGCGCGCTCCAGAAGCTCGACGCCACCGAGCAGCGCGGTGGTCCCTCGTTCGTCGATCATGGCGACGGTCAGCGAACCAGCTGCCGGTGGTCGGCCGGAAGCACCTCGGGGAGCCCGAAGGTCTCGAACAGGCTGGTGTCGAAGAACACCGTGACGTGCGAGACGCCACCGGACGGGCTGAGCGTCAGCACCTGGGTCTGGAAGGCCCGGTGGACGCCGTCGTCCTCGAGCATGTAGAGCGCGAACGCCGGTTGGCCGTTCGCCTCGACCGGGATGAGCACCTGGTCGCCAGCCGCCTCGGCCGGGCAGTGATTGCGGATCAGGCCGCCGATGTTCTCCGGCCCCTGGAACCAGGACAGGAACGGCGGCATCTCCATGACCGCGTCCTTGGTGAACAGCTCGACGATCGCATTGACGTCGTAGTCCTCGAACGCCTTGGCGTAGCGGTCCAGCAGATCGCGCTGGTCCTGGCTGGTCGGCTCGACGACCACGTCCTCGCTCAGCCCGGCCTTGTCGAGCTGGGTGCGGGCCCGCTGCAGGATGCTGTTGACCGCGGTGGTCGTCGTCTCCAGCAGGTCGGCGACCTCGGCCGCCTTCCACTTCAGGACGTCACGAAGGATGAGTACGGCGCGCTGCCGGGCCGGCAGGTGCTGCAGCGCAGCGATCAGGGCGAGCCGGATGCTCTCCTTCGAGGTGACGACGGCGGCCGGGTCGTCCGCACCGACCTTGGCGTCGGGCACCGGCTCCAGCCACGGCACCTCGTCGCTCTGCCTCAGCTCGGCCGTGGGGTCCTCGGTCGGTCCGCCCAGTCCGGTCGGCAGCGGCCGCCGGTTGCGGCTCTCGAGGGCGGTCAGGCAGGCGCTCGTGGCGATCCGGTAGAGCCAGGTACGCAGGGACGACCTCCCCTCGAACTTGTCGTAGCCCCGCCAGGCCCGCAGGTAGGTCTCCTGCACGAGATCCTCGGCGTCGTGCACCGACCCGAGCATGCGGTAGCAGTGCGCGAGCAGCTCGCCGCGGTACGGATCCGCCTGTCGGAGGAAGTCCTCGTCGACTGCGCTGACGGTCATGGTGATGCCCTCCTGTTCACCAAGGTCACTTGTGACTCTAGGCGATTCAATCCGTCTCGAGTACGGACAGAACGTTGCCGGCCGGGTCCTTGAACCAGGCGATCGGCGGGCCCTCTCCGCGGTTGATTCCCTTGTCGTCCGGGTTGGCCCAGTCGTACCGCTCGAACTGCACGCCGCGCTTGGTGAGCTCGTCGACGGTGGCGTCGATGTCGGCGACCGGGAAGTTCAAGATCGTGAACGACGCCGGCTCGTGATCGGCCTTGGGGTACATCAAGACGTTCGTGTCGCCACCCAGATGCAGCGTCATCAGTCCAGGTCCGCCCTCGATGTCGGTCACCCGGATGCCGAGCACGTCCCCATAGAACGCCTTAGCCCGGTCCGCGTCGTCGACCGAGAATCCGCTGAATGCGTTGCTCTCGCCCAGCATGTCGTCCTCCTATGCGCCGGCCGGCTGCGCCTCGGCCATCGCGTCCTTGTGGGCCTGGCTCAGCTCGATGATCTGAACATAGTTGCCGTCGGGGTCGATGGCGGTGCCGAACAGGCTGCCGTCGCGATCCTCCAGCGGCGCGAGCCAGGTCGCGCCGAGACCGTCGATGCGCGCGGCCGTCGCACGGGCGTCGGCGACGTCGAAGTTGAGGATCAGGCGACCCGGCTCGGGATTGGCGGCACCGACGTCGTCGCGGCTGTCGATCATGACGTAGAACTCGCCGAACTTGAGCATGCGGTACGTTCCGACCGTCGCATCGTCGGTCGGTCGCAGCGCCTCGACGTACCAGGCGCCGAGCCGATCCGGATCGGTGCTGGCCAGCAACAGACTGCCGAGAGATGCCATCTCTCCTCCTTCGCGCCCCGAGGTCGGGGCGCACGTGGACAACCGGTCATCAGTACAGACCCGGCCGGGGCCGCAAACTCATCGGTGCCGCCGAATCGAACCTTGACGAGTCCGTCAACTGTGTCTAGCGTAAACAGTGTCCTTGGGACACAGTATCTGTTAGACGCAGTTAGGGCCCGTCGGAGCTCCCGATGAGTTTCCGCAACCGGCGCGGTCTACAGGGTGATCGCCATCGAGGCGGCAAGGCCGAAGCGGTGATCCTCCGAAATTTCTTCGGACCAGATGTCGAACCACGAGCTCCCCGTTCGAGGAGTAGGTAGAGGCCCCGAAAGAAAGCCAGAAAGGAACGTCCGCGATGAGCGACACAACGACCCAGACCGTTCCCACCGGAACACCCCCAACGGCCACCTCTGACCGCAACCGCTGGGCGGCGCTGATGGTGCTGTGCGTCGGCATGCTGATGATCGTGCTCGACGTCACGGTCGTCAACGTGGCGCTGCCCGACATCCAGACCGACCTCGGCTTCTCCCAGTCCAGCCTGGCCTGGGTGGTGAACGCCTACCTGATTTCCTTCGGCGGGCTGCTCCTGCTGGCCGGCCGGCTCGGCGACCTGATCTCGCGCCGCGGTGTCTTCCTCACCGGACTGGCCGTCTTCACCACCGCCTCCCTGGCGGCCGGACTGGCCCAGAACCAGGAGATGCTGGTGGCGGCCCGCTTCGTCCAGGGCATCGGCGGCGCGATGACCTCCGCCGTGATCCTGGGCATGATCGTGACGCTGTTCCCCGACCCGCGTGAGCAGGCCAAGGCGATCGGCATGTACGCCTTCGTGGCGTCGGCCGGCGGCTCGGTCGGACTGCTGGCCGGTGGCGTTCTGACCCAGGCGATCAGCTGGCACTGGATCTTCTTCATCAACCTGCCGATCGGCGTCGCCACCGCGGCGTTCGCCGTCCGCTACCTCGACAAGGACAAGGGCACCGGCTTCGGCCAGGGCACCGACACCCTCGGCGCCGTCCTGGTCACCAGCTCGCTGATGCTGGGCGTCTACACCATCGTGCAGCCCGCCGCCGAGGACGGCTGGACCGCCGGCTCCACCCTGACGCTCGGTGCGATCGCGGTCGCCCTGCTGGTCGGCTTCGTGGTCCGCGAGGCCACGGCGAGCAACCCGCTGGTCCCGCTGCGGATCTTCCGGTCGCGCAACGTCTCGGCCGCAAACGTGATCCAGGCGCTGACCGTCGCCGGAATGTTCGGGATGTTCTTCCTGGGCGTGCTGTACCTGCAGGAGATCCTCGGCTACAACGCGCTGGAGACCGGCCTCGCCTTCCTGCCGACCACGATCGTCATGGGCACCCTGTCGGTGCGCTACGCCGAGCCGCTGATCATGAAGTTCGGCCCGACCAAGACCATGGTCCCCGGCCTGGTGCTGATCGCGATCGGGCTGGCCCTGGTGGCCCGGGTCCCGGTCGACGGCAACTACTTCGTCGACGTGCTGCCCTCGATCCTGCTGATCGGTGCCGGAGTCGGCGTCGCGTTCCCGGCCCTGATGACCCTGGCGATGTCGGGTGTGGAGCCGCAGGACGCCGGCCTGGCCTCGGGTCTGGTCAACACCAGCGCCCAGGTCGGCGCGGCCCTCGGACTGGCCGTCCTGGCCACCGTGTCGGCGACTCGCACCGAGACCCTCCTGACCGACGGCGAGTCGGTGCACGAGGCGCTCACCGGCGGCTACCGCCTGGCCTTCGTGATCGCAGCCGGCCTGGTGGTCGCGGCGATCGCCGTTGCCGCCGCAGTGCTACGGCCGGCCCGTCAGCCGGAGACCCCGGCCGAGCCCGATGCGGACCAGGCCGACCTGGCCGGAGTCGAGGCCTGAGACGAAGCCGGGGGTACTCCCAGGGGCGTACCCCCGGCTAGGGCCTCCACCTCCCGGAGTAGCCCGAAAGCCTCCCGTACGCGGATGTCCCCCACCCCCGTCCCGATCGACCATCGAAACACCACCAACTGAGGAGAAGCAGCGATGAGCCTCTCAGCGTTGACCCAGCCCGGCACCGACGCCCCCGTCGCCGACCTGCTCCGAACCTTCGGCGGTCCGATCCACGTCCCGGGTGACGACACCTACGACACCCAGCGCGCCGCGCTGAACCCCTCGTTCGACTCGCGCCCGGCGATCGTCGCCGAGGCCACGTCCCCCACCGACGTCCGCGCCGCCTTGCGGGTCGCCCGCCGCCATGGCCTGCCGTTCGCGGTCCAGGCCACCGGCCACGGCACCTTCGTCCCGTCCGACGGCGGCGTCCTGGTCAAGACCGGCCGGATGGCCCAGGTCCTGGTCGACCCGGACCGCCGGATCGCCCGGGTCGGACCCGGCGCCCGCTGGAGCGACGTCATCGCCGCCTCCGCACCGTTCGGGCTTGCGCCGCTGTCCGGCTCGGCGCCGTCAGTCGGCGTGGCCGGCTTCACCCTCGGGGGCGGCGTCGGCTGGCTCGCCCGCAAGTACGGCTTCGCCGCCGACAGCCTGCTCCGGGTCGACATCGTGACCGCCGACGGCCACCACCTGACCGCCAGCCGCGGCGTCCACGCCGACCTGTTCTGGGCACTGCGTGGCGGCGGCGGCAACTTCGGCATCGTCACCGCGCTCGAGTTCCGGCTGCACCCCGTGGCCCAGGCGTACGGCGGCGCGGCGTACTTTCCGGTCGACCGGGCCGCCGAGACGCTGGAGTTCTACCGCGACTGGGCGCCGACCCAGCCCGACGAGCTGAGCACCACGGTCGTGCTGCTGCAGAACGCGCCGCAGTCCGACCTGGAAGGCCCGGTTCTCGCGATCCGCAGCTTCTACGTCGGCTCACCCGACGCGGGACAGCGGGCGCTGCGACCGCTGCGCCGGGTCGCCGGTCAACCGCTGGTCGACGACTTCCGGCCGATGACGTACCCGGACGCGGCGACCATCGGTGGCACCGCTCCCCGCGCGCTCGAGCTCTACGACGACCTGTCCCACGCGCTGGTCGACACCGTCGTCGATGCGGTCGTGGGCGAGCAGCCGACCATCTCGGCGGTCGAGGTCCGGCACTGGGGTGGCGCGATGGCCGATGCCGGCGCGGACGCCGGTCCGGTCGGACACCGCAACACGCCGTTCTCGTTCACGATCGACGGCTCCGCCGAGGCGGCCGCCCCGCTGGCCAAGTACGCCACCGGCGGCTCGTTCCTCAACTGGCTGCACGACACCAGCCGAACGGCCGACGCGTACACGCCGTCCGACTACGCCACGCTGCGCCAGGTCAAGCGCGCCTACGACCCCGACAACGTCTTCCACCGGCACCACAACATCCGGCCGGCCTGACCGGCCCGCGCCCCGCTGAGGGTAGGCAAATCCCGAGACACGCCGGCGTGTTTCGGGATTTGGCTCCCGCCAGCGGTGCGGGTCAGTCTGCCCACGGCACCTCTGGGGACCGGTAGAAGTTGACGTCGAGGGCGTTCCACCGCGGCGCCTGGCCGCCGAGCCGGTGCCGGTACTCCGACCAGCTGCGTCCGGCCGCGGGCGACCAGCCGATCTCGGCGATGCCGGGCAGTCGCGGGTAGGCCATGAACTCGACCTTGGCGATCTCGTCGAGCGTCTCGGTCCACAGCGCAGCCTCGACACCGGCGATCGCGGACTCCGGTACGTCTGGGACCTGCGTCGCGGGATCCCAGCTGTACGACTGCTCGACCGGAACCAGACCGGCCCAGCTCTGTCCGTACGGGGTGTCCTCGTCGTACTTCATGTCGAGGTAGGCGTGGTCGGCGGGCGACATGACGACCGAGGCGCCCTGCGTGACGGCGGCGCGGGCCAGGTCGGCCGACTGCTCGTCACCGGTCCCCCAGTACTGCGCGGTCGATCCGGGCGGCAGCTCGGCCTCGGCGATCTCCTGCCATCCCATCGCGCGCTTGCCGTGGTCGTTGACGATCCGGGCGGCCTTCGGGACGAATTCGAGGTAATGGTCGTGCGGCGTCACGTGGGCCTCGTCGCCGCCCAGGTGCATCGTGTCGCCGGGCGTCAGATCGGCCAGCTCGCCGAACACGTCGTCGAGGAACTCGTACGTGACCGGCTTCGGGATGCACAGCGAGCTGAATCCGACCTCGGTGCCGGTGTAGAGCGGCGACGCGGTGCCGTCGCAGTTGAGCTCGGCGTACGACGCGAGGGCGGCGTTGGTGTGGCTCGGCGTATCGATCTCGGGTACGACGGTGAGGTAGCGCTCGGCCGCGTAGCGGACGATCTCGGCGTACTGCTCCTTGGTGAAGTAGCCGCCACCGCCGCCGCCGACCCCGGTGCTGCCGCCGTAGGTCGCCAGCCGCGGCCAGCTGTCGATGGCGATCCGCCAACCCTGGTCGTCGGACAGGTGCAGATGCAGCCGGTTCAGCTTGTAGAGGACCGCCAGGTCGATGTAGCGCGTCACCTCGTCGACGGCGACAAAGTGCCGCGCGACGTCGAGCATCGTGCCGCGGTAGCCGAACCGGGGTCGGTCGGCGATGCGGATTGCGTCGACCGTCCATGACCCAAGCTGGGTCGTCGCCTGCTCGATCCTCGCCGGCAGCAGCTGACGCAGCGTCGTGACGCCACGGAACAGCCCCTCGGCCGTGAGCGCGCGAATCGTCACGCCGTCGGATCCGGCCTCGAGCTGGTAGCCCTCGGCGCCGAACTCGGTCAGCGACCCGGTCTGCTCGAGCCAGATGTCGCCGGCCCGCCCGGCCGGAAGGGCGAACCCGGTGGACGGGCGCAGCAGCCGGGCCAGCGACTCCCCCACCTGCGTCGCCTGGCGCCCGCCGCTCACCCCGATCGCAGACCGCTCGGTGAGCTCGAACGGCGCACCGTCGAGGGCCTGCACGCTGACCGGCTTGGGAATCAGGCCGGTCGCGGGCCGGGACATCGCTGCCCCGTCTAGTGCGGAACCTCGGGTCGAAGGTCAAGTTCGGTCAGGCCGAGGTCCGGACCCGGTCCGTGGAGTACGACCGCGAAGCCCGGCTGCTTTCGGGCCCGCTCGCTGAACACGTCGACGACGCCGCGAGCCATGGTGGGATCGGCGTTGGCGATCGTGGCCCAGCCCTCCCACACGACGAGGGTCTGAGCGCTGGCCGGCGCCGCGTCGTCGTGCAGGGCCCCGACCAGCGCCTCGCGGTCGCGACCGTACGACTCGGGCAGGTCGAACGCGGTCGCGACGGCATCGTGGAACGCCGCGCCGTCGGCGGTCTCGATCGTGTCGAGGACGACGCACTGCCAGTGGGCATGCTCGGCGCAATGCCTGATGTCGCTGGTACGCATCGGCGAAGTCCAGTGATAGACGCCGACCGTCTTCCGACCGGCCAGCAACGCGGCAAGCCCACTCATGGCAACTCGACCTCCATCAAAATCCCAGGGCCTGGGCCCGGCGGCGGACCTCAGTGCCACGATTCTCGCGCAGCGCGTCGATCGGCCGACCGGGCAACGAATCGTCGGCCGTGAACATCCACCGCATCGACTCGACGTCGTCGTAGCCGGCGTCGGCCAGCACGGTGAGGGTGCCGGCCAGACCCTTGACCAGCCCCGACTCGTCGAGGAACAGCGCCGGCACCTGGCCGCCGGGTCCCATGAGGAGTTGGTGGTCTCGGGCCAGTTGCCGAACCTTCGACGGCGGGACGCCCAACCGAATCGCGGCTTCGTCGCGGCTCAACCAGTCGCGGACGAGCTCGTCGTCCACGGCGATGTGCTCGCTCATGACGAAAGCCTGACACGCCGACCGGCGAGCGGCCACCGTGCCCCTCGACTGCGCCCTCTCCGGACCACGAAAGCGCGGCATGTGCAGATCGCCGACCCCTTCACCCTTACACTGCGAATCGGACCCGCATGCCCGCGGGGAACGGCTCGCACCGCCCGCGGGCCGTCGAGTCATGACAGGAGTGCCCGTGTCCGTCACGAGCAGCGACCCGATGATCGGCCGCCTGCTCGACGGCCGCTATCGCATCGAGGCGCAAATCGCGCGCGGCGGGATGGCGACCGTCTACACCGCGATCGATACTCGCCTCGGGCGGTCGGTCGCGGTGAAGGTCATGCACACCGGCCTGGGCAGCGACGTCGACTTCGCGTCCCGTTTCGTACGCGAGGCGCAGTCGGCCGCCCGGCTCAACCACCCGAGTGTCGTGGCGGTCTTCGACCAGGGCGAGGACGACGGCGTCGTCTACCTCGTCATGGAGTACGTCGACGGCGACACCCTCCGGCACCTGCTCGACCAGGAGGCCCCGCTGCAGCCGCAGCGCGCGGTCGCCCTGCTCGAACAGGTCCTGATCGCCGTGTCGGCCGCCCACGACGCCGGCCTGGTGCACCGCGACCTCAAGCCCGAGAACGTCCTGATCGCCAGCAACGGCCAGGTCAAGGTGGCTGATTTCGGACTCGCCCGGGCGGTCAATGCCAATACCTCGGCGACGGCGACCAGCGGAGTGCTCGTCGGCACCGTGTCGTACCTCGCGCCGGAGCTCGTCCTGCACCAGGGCGCCGATGCGCGCTCGGACGTCTATGCCTGCGGCGTGCTGCTCTACGAGATGCTGACCGGCCGCAAGCCGCACGAGGGCGAGACGCCGATCCAGGTCGCCTACAAGCACGTCCACGAGGACATCCCGATGCCGTCGGCGATCCGGCCGGAGCTCCCGCCGTACCTCGACGCGCTGGTCGCCCGGTCGACCGCCCGCGAGCGCGACCTACGGCCGGCCGACGCCAAGGTGCTCCTGCGCCAGGCCCGGCGGGTACGCAACGCGCTGGACCAGGGTCTGCAGGACGACCGCGAGCTCACCGAGGACCTGCTGCCCAGGGCGCCGTTGGTCGAGTCGACCGTCGAGGACGAACCGTGGGAGCCGCTGCTGTTCGACGACACTCCGATGCCGGCCAGCGGACCCGAGCACACCCTGGTCGCCGGGCCGGGCGCACCGGCTCCCCCCTTGAGCTCCCGCTACGGCGTCGACATGTCGCCCGAGGGTCCGACCCAGAAGCGCAAGCGCCGCTGGGGGATCATCGCGGTGATCGTGGTCGCGCTGCTCGCACTCCTGGCAGGCATCGGCGGCTGGTACCTCGGCGTCGGCCGTTTTACCACCACGCCAGAGATCACCGGACTGACGGTCAACGAGGCCACCACGGCCGTCCAGGACAAGGGCCTCAGCCTCGAGGTGGTGTCCCAGCAGTACTCCGAGACGATGCCGGCCGGCCAGATCATCTCCAGCGTCCCCCAAGGCGGCGACCGGATCCACAACGGCGACACGGTCAAGGTCGTCGTCAGCAAGGGCAAGCAACGCTTCGAGGTGCCGAACGTCCTCGGCGACAGCGAGGACGACGCCCGGGCAGCGCTCGCCAAAGCGAACATCGGCGTCGGCGAGGTCACCCAAGAGCACAACGGCAAGTACGACGAGGGCACCGTCGCCGACATGAGCATCGACCCCAAGACCGAGGTCAAGCCGGGCACCACGGTCGACCTCGTCATCAGCACCGGCCCGGTGCCGATCCGGATCCCGGACGTGGTCGGCTCGTTCGCCGGACAGGCCAAGGGTGTGCTCGAGGAGCTGGGCTTCCAGGTCAACTTCGCCCCGGAGACCACCGAGGACACCGCGCCAAACCGGGTGACGGCGCAGGATCCCGAGGACGGCACGACCGGCCACAAGGGCGACGTCATCACCCTGACGATCTCGAAGCCGGCCGTCGAGGTCCCGAGCGTGTTCGGCTCGGAGCTGCAGGACGCCCGCCGGACCCTGCACGATGCGGGGCTCAAGGTCGAGGTCCAGAAGGCCGACCAGTACACCGGGTTCAACCGGGTGGGAGCACAGGACCCGGCGCCGGGCGAGACCGTGTCCTGGGGCTCGACGGTCACCATCACGATCTTCTGATCGTGCCGCAGCCCGCGCGCAACCCGATCGGTGCGCACGTACGCGTGGTCAAGGGCCTCACCGGAGCGCTGGCGCACCTGTCCCGGATCGGCGGCGCCGCCGCGCAGGTGTTCGTCGGCAACCCACGCGGCTGGGCGTTGTCACCAGGCGATCCGGCCGAGGACGCGGCGTTCCGCGCGGCCTGTGAACGCGACGACATCCCTGCCTTCGTCCACGCGCCGTACCTGGTCAACGTCGGCAGCCCGACGCCGCAGACGTACGAGCTGTCGGTCGCCTCGATCGCCCACAACCTGCGCCGGGCGGCCACGATCGGCGCTCGGGGTGTCGTCGTCCACACCGGATCGTGCGTCGACGACGGTGCCTTCGACGTCGCGATGCGCCAGGTACGCAAGGGACTGCTGCCGCTGCTGGACGCGCTCGAACCGGACGGCCCGCGACTGCTGCTGGAGCCGACCGCCGGTCAGGGCCGGTCGCTCTGCGCCGGTGTCGACGACATCGGCCCCTATCTCGATGCCCTCGACCGCCACCCGATGGCCGGGATCTGCCTCGACACCTGCCATGTGTTCGCCGCCGGAGCACCGCTGGACGATCCGGGCGGGACGACCACGATGCTCGACCGACTCGCCGAGGTGGCTGGCGCGGACCGGCTCGGCCTGGTGCACGCCAATGACTCCAAGGACGGTCGCGGCTCGCTGCACGACTGGCACGAGCGGATCGGGCTCGGCCGGATCGGCGATGCCGCGTTCGCAGAGATGTTCGCGCATCCGGCGACAGCCGGCGTGCCGTTCGTCGCCGAGACACCCGGCGACGAGGCCGCCATCGCCGAGGACATCGCGCGGCTGATCCGCCTGCGGGACGGATTTGCGCGGTAGTTGGCGGTCGATCCCCCTGCCCACCGACAACTACTGCGCAAAACCGGGCTGGTGGGAGACGTCCGCCCAGCTGGCGGTGACGCCCTGGTCCCAGCCGTCGGGCAGCGTGACGTTGGTGAGCACGCGGACTGCGCCGTTATCGGTGTCCCAGGACAGCACCCGGAAGCTCCCGAAACCCTGCGACTGGAAGGCGACATTCTCGCCGAGCCAGCCGACGACCCGGCTACGCGGGTTCAGATCCTCCGTGTCGCTGGGCAGTGCCAGCGTGGCGCGCCGACCGCCGCCCCACACGCGGATCAGCACCGGGTCGTTCCCGAGCGTGGGACCGAGGGCCGAAACCGGTCGATCGGACACCGCCTGGGCGGTCGACTGACCGCTGGCGCGCGGCGGCCAGATAGGGGTCGGCCCGCCCTGGTCGGAGCCATCGCCCTGCATCGGGCCCTTGGGAGTGGTGATCTGGTGCGTCTTCGGATCGATCACGCCCTTGGGGAGCTGGATCTGCTTCCCGTCCGATGTCCAGCCGACGTTGTACGAGACTTGGTCCTTGGTCGACAGGTCCCGATGTCCACCGGCAACCAGGTCATAGATGACGACCTGGTGGTTCTGAGCCAGCACGAGTTTGCGGCCATCCGGCGACAGCGAGGAGATGTTCAGCGGCAGGACCGGGTCGCCGTTCTCGGCGTTGTGGACGATGTCGAGGCCCGGCGTCTCGAGACGGGACACTCCGCCGTCCCGTTTGACGACCATGACCTCCGTCATCTGGTGCTCGGGGTCGGTCGCTGCGAAGGCGGCCATGGCCGGACCCGGTTTGTCGGTCGATGTGGCGCTCGAAGCCAGGTCGATCGAGCTCGGCAGCGCCGTCGTGTGAGCCGACGGCAGCCTCGCCTCGTCTTGAACCGTTGGTCCAACCCAGGCCGGACCGCCGTCGATCTGGGTGTCCGGCGGCCGCGGCAGCCCCGCTCGCAGAGGCGGGTTCGCGACCATGCGAGTGTCCTGGTCGCCGTCCGGTCGTGGGATCGTGCCCGCGCCGTCGTTGAGCGCACCGACGATGCCGATCACCGCCACGACCGTGCCGACCGCGACTACGGCGGTCGCCGCGACCCGACGCCGTCGCACCCGGACCGACTGCCGCCAGGCCCGCTCCGCCAGCTGCGGCGGCGGCACCGCGTCGGCGACCTCGGAGAGCAACTCCCGTACCCGCTGTTCGGTCATCGGCCCACCTCGCCGAGCAGTTCGGCCAGTTCCGGCGCCTTCTGCCGGAGTCGCGCGAGCGCGGCGTGGGTCTGACTCTTGACCGTGCCCTCGCTGATGCCGAGCGTCTGTGCGGTCTGCGGCACGCTGAAGTCCTCGTAGAAGCGCAGCACCAGGATGGAACGCTGCTTGTCGGTCAGATGGTTGAGCGCCTCGGTGACGAGCATCCGGCGCTCGGAGGCCACCGTGTCGTGCCGTCCGGGCGGCTCCGGCGGCGCCTCGACGACGATCTCGCGGCCGCGCCGGCGCCACCACGACACGTTGTCGCGAGCCAGGATCGTCCTCGCGTACGCCTCCGGTTGGCCGTCGGCCAGCCGGCTCCATCGCAGCGCGACCTTCGTCAGGGCGTCCTGTAGCAGGTCCTCCGCGCGCTGATAGTCACCGGTGAGCAGGAAGGCCGTTCGCATCAGGGCGTGCTGCCGCGCCGACGCCCAAGCGGTAAACGACGCCTCGTCGCCCTTGACCATCGGCCGCCCTCCTCCGTCATCTGTCTAACGCGCGAGGAGGCCGATTGGTTGGCCCTGATACGGCCGCGCTTGTCACAGGACGGTGACGCGCCGGTACGAAAGAATCCGCCGTCGGACCGTCGGAGTTTGCCGCTCCCGTACGACGATGAGGGCATGAGCGGGACAGCCGCACCCCGGCCGGACGGGTCCGAGGACCTGCTGGCGGCGTACGACGAGACGCTGCCGCATGTCTACGGCTACCTGCTGTCGCGTTGCGGCCAGGCGACCGTGGCCGAGGACCTCACCGCCGAGACGTTCCTCGCGGCCGTCGACGCGGTACGCGGCGAGCAGCATCCGCCGCTGACCCGGGCCTGGCTGATCGGCGTCGCGCGGCACAAGCTGGCCGACCACTGGCGGCGGCAGGCGCGCGACCAGGCCCGGCTGAAGGCGGTCTCCGACGCCACCCGCGGCGAGGCCGACGATCCGTGGGAGGCACGGCTGGATCGCGTCGTCGCCCACGACACGCTGGCCCGGCTGGCGCCACAGCATCGGATGGTGCTGACGCTGCGCTACTGCGACGACCTGTCGGTTCCCCAGGTCGCCGACCTGATCGGGCGGACCGTCCACGCGACTGAGGGCCTGCTGGTCCGGGCGCGAGCGGCGTTCCGCCGGGCCTATCCACACGAGACGAGCCCAGGAGAGGAGGGCCGCCATGGCTGACCCGCTGGACGTCCTGGCGACGCCGGTCGAGCCGGTGCGTCCCTCCGACGCGTTCGCGGCCGGACTGCGATCCCGGCTGGAGCGCGCCCTGTCCGCACCCGAAGGAGTAGCTGTGAGCGAACTGACCCTTGACGAAGCAACGCCCGCGCCCTCGTCGTCCGTACCTGTCGGCGTCGTCCCGTACCTCGCCGTCGACGGCGGCCGACGGGCCATCGAGTGGTATCGGGAGGCCCTGGGCGCCCGCGAGGTCGGCGAGCGATACGAGTACGACGACGGCCGCATCGGGCACGCCGAGATGACGGTGCATGGCGCGACGTTCTACCTGTCCGACAGCGCACCCAGCCTCGGTGTCGAGGCGATCAGCGCGGAGGACTCGGTCCACACCAGCCTCGTGCTCAGCGTTCCCGATGTGGACGCCACGACCGACCGTACGGTCGAGGCCGGAGCGCGACTCGAGCGGGCACCCACGGACTACCCGTACGGTCGGATGTCGGTCATCCGCGACCCGTTCGGCCACCGGTGGATGCTCGAGAGTCCGGTGCCAGCGGCAACGCCCGGCGTGTCCGACCCGATCCGGCATGGCGACATCGGATTCGTGTCGGTCCATGTCCCCGACGTGGAGCGGGCTCGGCGCTTCTACGGCGCCGCGCTCGGCTGGGAGTTCGGGCCCGACGGCCGCCTCGTGACGAACACGTCACTGCCGCAGGGCCTGTGGGCCGCGGAGGGCGTGTCGACGCTGCTGTGCTCGTATGCGGTCGACTCGGTCGACGAGGCGGTCGACGCGGTACGGGCCGCCGGCGGGACCGCGACGGAGCCGGACGACCGACCGTACGGCCGGACCTCCGACTGCGTCGACGACCAGGGCATCGCGTTCGCGGTCTACGAGCCGCGACCCGACAACGCGCGCCCGGCGCCGAACGGCACGCGCTCGGGCGACCTCGCCTATGTCACGTTCGAGGTGGCCGACTCGACTCGGGCCCGGGCGTTCTACGGCGCCGTGCTGGGTTGGCGGTTCGAGCCCGGTCGGATCGAGGACGGCTGGAACGTCGACGGACCGGCGCCGATGGCCGGACTCGCCGGCGGCGGCGCGGGGATTGCGACACCGATGTGGCGGGTCGACGACATCGGCGCTGCCGTCGGCCGGGTGCGTGCCGCCGGCGGCACTGCCACGGAACCCGAGCAGCAGCCGTACGGGATCAGCAGCCAGTGCACCGACGACCAGGGCACCAGCTTCTACCTCGGCCAGCTCGGCTGACGGTGTCGGCGCCACGGAACCGGCCACGAATCTTGAGGGATTGCGGTAGTCCCGGCTACCCGAATCCCTCAAGATCGGTCGGCGCCGTCACCGTCCGAGCAGCCGGCCCAGCGTCTCGGCGGCGGACTCGGCCTGGGCCTTGGTGACGTCGAGATGGGTCACCAGACGGACCGCCTGCGGCCCGACGGCACCGACGAGCACGCCCTCGTCCCGAGCAGCGGTCACGAGGGCGGGCGCGTCGGCGCAGGGCACGACGACGATGTTGGTCTCGACCCCGACCGGGTCGACGCCGCAGGCCTCGGCGAGCAGCTGCGCGTTGACATGGTCGTCCTCGAGCCGGTCGATGTGGTGCGCGAGCGCATGGAGTCCGGCCGCCGCCAGCACACCGGCCTGGCGCCACCCGGCCCCGAGGCGCTTGCGCCACACCCGGGCCTCGGCGATCCGGTCCGCCGAGCCGATGACGAGCGAGCCGATCGGCGCGCCGAGGCCCTTGGACAGACAGACCGCCATCGCATCGGCGATGCCGCCGTACTCCGCCAGCGGCGTGCCCGACGCCACCGACGCGTTCCAGATCCGCGCCCCGTCCAGATGCACGCCGACGCCGGTACGGTCGGCCAGGCGCCGTACCTCGCGAAGCGTCTCGATCGGCTGCACCGAGCCGCCGCAGAAGTTGTGGGTGTTCTCGATCGAGATGGCGGCGGTCCGTACCAGGAACGGGCCGAGGTCCGGCGCGAGGATGCCCTCGATCGCCTCGACGTCGGCCAGCCCGCGCGGATGCGACCAGGTGCGGGTCGTCGTGCCCGACCAGGCGGCGTGCGCCCCGAGCTCGGCCCGGACGATGTGTGCCTGGACCTCGCACACGACCTCCGATCCGACGGGTACGAGCGACCGGACCGCGAGCAGGTTCGCCAGCGACCCGCTGACACAGTAGAGCGCCGCCTCGTGCCCGAACAGCTCGGCCACCCGCTCCTCGAGCTCGCGAACGGTGGGGTCCTCGGAGTAGACGTCGTCCCCGACATCGGCGTCGGCCATCGCCGCTCGCATCGTGCCGGTCGGACGCGTGACGGTGTCGCTGCGCAGATCGATCACGAAACGCAGCGTACGCAGCCGCCCGGATCGGCCGGTCGCACCCCGGTCGGTTCGTCCGCTCCCCCGCTGACGAATCTTGAGGGATTGCGGTAGCCCTGGCTACCCGAATCCCTCAAGATCCGTGGGCAGCCGACTCAGTTGCCGTACTGCTGGGTCTCCGGCCGCTCGAGCATGATGCCGTGCGCGACCGACTCGGCCACCGGCCGATGCCGCACACCTGCGGGTACGACGTACAGGTCGCCGGCGCCGAGGACGACCGGATCGCGGCCCTCCATCTCGACCCGGAAGCTCCCGTCCCAGCAGAGGAACATCTCGTCCTCCTCGTGGTGATGCCAGGGGAACTCGCCCTCGAATCGTGCGACGCGGACGATCGCGTCGTTGGCCGTCACCAGGTCCCGCGGCTGCCAGGGCGCGTCGATGCTGCCGATGACCTGGCTGATCGACACCGGTGCCGATGTGGGTTCGCTCGTCATGCGTCCATCGTGCCGGGGTTCGCCGACGAATCTTGAGGGATTGCGGTAGCCCTGGCTACCCGAATCCCTCAAGATCCGTTCTGGGTCGAGGTCAGTCGTCGACGATCGCATCCATCTCGATCTCGACGAGCCAGTCCGGATCGATCAGGGCGCTCACCTCGACGAAGGTCGACGCCGGCCGTACGTCGGCGAACCGCTCGCCATGCGCCTGGGCCGCCTCGGCCCATCGGGTGATGTCGGTCAGCATGACCCGGGTGCGTACGACATGGCCGATCGACGCACCCACCTGGGCCAGCGCACGCTCCGCGATGTCGAAGCAGCGGACGGTCTGGACGTACAGATCGCCCACTCCGACCGTGACACCGTCGTCGCCGATCGGCGCCGTACCCGCGACGGCCACCCAGTCACCGACGCGCAGTGCGCGCGAGAAGCCGACCTGTAGTTCGTACTTGTTTCCGGTGCTCGCGCGCTGCCGCTCTGCGCCCATGGCAGACATGGTCTCAGAGCGGCAGCGTCGAGAGCCTCACCAATCGAACGCGCCGTCGCCACCGACGATCGGGAGCAAGACCGAGCTCTGGCCCGGCGACACCGTCAGCTCGGTGCCACCGCGCGGGAGCAGGGTGTACTCCTGGTCGGAGGAGAAGATCACGACGCCGATCCGGTGTCCGGCCGGGAAGATGTAGTCCTTGGGCTCGAAGGTCCAGTCGTAGGAGTTCATCTGTCCCTGCGGCACGGCGACGGTGTGGTCCCAGCCGGTCCGGTTCTGCGGATCCATCCAACCGCGCGTGACGACGAACGGCGCCGTGCTCGACCCGGCCGCACCGTAGTCGACCAGGTACGCGGTCAGGTTCGCGTCATTGCGGTTCTCGATGGCCATCCGCAGTCGTACAGACGGCCGACCGGACAGGCGCACGCTCTGACCGAGCTCCGGCGAGCGGTAGACCAGCCGGTTCGGGTTGGCAGTGTCCGGGCTCGCGACGAGCTGCGCGGGTCCGATGGTCCGGCCCTCGTCGACGAAGCTCTGCTGCGCACGCGGCTGGGCATCGCCGATGATCAGGCCGCCCGGCGACGTCGCATCGCTGGAGGTGAACCGCAGCCGCACCGGCTGCGCATCCGGAGCGGGCCAGTCGCTGTACGTCGTGTAGCTGCGGTCCTCGCGCTGCACGATCGCCCGCGGCTCACCCATGATGCCGTTGTCGATGCCCATCAACTCGTGGTCGAACCAGCGGTTCTCGGTCTGGCGATAGGTCCACGACTGGCCACCCGGCAGCGTGTACGTCGCGTTGTTGCCCGGACCGCCGTGGCCGCCCTGGTGCAGCCAGATCTTGCGGGTCACACCCGCCTGGGCCAGCTTGTCCCACCAGGCCGCGAAGTTGTTGGTCATGACGTTCCAGTCGTTCAGACCGTGCACGACGAAGACGCTCGCCTTCACGCGGCCGGCATCCGGCAGATAGTCGCGCTGCCGCCAGAACGGCGAATAGTCGCCGGTATTGCGGTCCTGCTGCTGGGTGATGTCGGCGATCTCGTCCTCACAGGTACCGGTGGCGCGGGTCTCACCAGCGGTGAACTGGGCCAGGATGTCGAGATCCTCGCCCTGGAAGGTTCCCGGCGCGCGTACCAGGCCGTTGGCGCGGTAGTACTCGTACCAGTTGCTGATCGCCGAGACCGGAATGATCGTCTTCAGGCCCTCGACGCCGGTGGTCGCGACCATGTTGGGCAGCGTGCCGTTGTAGGACACGCCCGTCATGCCGACGTCGCCGTTGGTCCAGTCGGCCGACACCGGATTGCCGTTGGCGTCGAAGCCGGACGCCCGGCCGTTCAGCCAGTCGATGACCGCCTTCGTGCCAAGGGTCTCGGCCTGGTCGCCGCTGGTCGGGCAGCCGTCGGAGTCCGCGGTGCCGATGCTCATGCCGAGCACGACGCCGTAGCCGCGCGGCACGTAGTAGTTGTCGAGCGAGCCCGGCAGGTCGGGCACCGGCCGCCCCGTCTCACGGGAGTTCGGCGCCGCCAGCGCGCCTGGATGCTCGAGGTCGTTCTGCGGCAGGTCGTCGACCAGCACACTCGGGTACGGGACGTCGCCCCAGACGTCCTTGCGGTACGGGCTGTGCTCGAAGACGACCGGCACGTCACAGCCGAGGGTCTCGGTCTCCCGCGGCCGGGAGATGAGCACGGCCACCTTGTCGGGCTCGCCGTTGTGATCGGTGTCGAGCGAGGTCTGGATCCACACCTCCTGCTCGATCGCCTGGCTGAAGTCGTAGATCGGCTGAGTCGTGCCGTTGGCGACGTTGACCGGACACGTCGCCGGCGATGCGTCGGCGGCCGCGCCGGTCGAGGCGGTGTTCGCCGGGCCGGCACCGGTCGTCAGCGCAATTCCCGCCACGAGCGGGATCGTGAGGGCAGAGACGAGAAGAGATCGCGGGCTCATGCCGGTCATTCTGGTGCCCGAGGTCGGTCGCCGAAACCCTGATCGTCCGTTACTTCCGGCCAATCTGCGGAAGAATTACGACCACTGATCGATTCAGCAGAATCTTTTCGACGATTGTCTAGCGAACGCCGCTGCGCTTCCGACAATGCTTGGAACACCCTCGGATGGCTAGCCTGTGCAGCACTACAGACAACCTCGAGGAGCACAGGTGCGCACCCTGATCGTCACGGCCTTCGTTTCCCTGGACGGCGTCATGGAGGCGCCCGGGGGCGAGGACGGCTACCGCAACACCGGCTGGACCTTCAAGGACGTCGAGTTCGTGCCCGACGCGTACGAGATCAAAGGCCGGGAGCAGGAGGAGTCCACCGCGCTGATGCTCGGCCGGGTCAGCTACGAGGCGTTCGCGCCGGTGTGGCCGGGCATGGCGGAGTTCACCGGCTACGCCGCGATGCCGAAGTACGTCGTGTCGTCCACGTTGACCGAGGTCCAGCCCGGTTGGGGCGAGGTCAACATCCTCCGGTCGATGGACGAGGTCGCGGCGCTGAAGGAGACCGAGGGCGGTCAGATCATCGTCCACGCCAGCGCGAACCTTGGCGCCAGTCTCGCCGACGCCGGTCTGGTCGACCGCTATCACCTGCTGGTCTTCCCGACCCTGCTCGGCGCCGGCAAGCGGCTGTTCAGCAGCACCGACAAGGACAAGACGATGCTCACCATGGTCGAGAGCGAGTCCTACCGTAACGGCATTCAGAAGCTGGTCTACGACGTCGTCCACTAGCCGCCCGCTCCACTGGCGGTAGGCAAATCCCGAGACTCGCCGGCGTGTTTCGGGATTCGGCTACCGCCAGTAGGGCCGGAGCGCTACGTGCCTCAGTCGCCGAGGCGGATCCGGACCCGGCGGAAGCCCTTGCCCTTGTTCTCGACCTTGGCGACCTCGACCCGGCCGATCTGACGGGTCGACGCGACGTGCGTCCCCGCGTCGGCCTGGGTGTCGAGTCCGACGATGTCGACGATGCGTACGACCTCGACCTCCGGTGGCACCAGGTTGGTCGCGGTCCGGATGATGTCGGGGATCTCGAACGCCTCGTCGCGCTTCATCATCGACACCTGGATGGCACGGTCGGCGCCCACCTCGGTGTTGACCGCCTCCTCGACATGGGCCTTGAAGCCCTCCGGGACGGTCGGCAGGTTGAAGTCCATCCGCGCCGTCCCGGGCTCCATGTTGCCGCCGGTGACCAGGCAGCCGAAGTCGCGGAACACCACACCCGCGAGCACATGCAGACCCGAGTGGGTACGCATCAGCATCGAGCGCCGCTCGTCCTCGACGGCACCGCGTACCGCCGTGCCGACCGGCGGCAGTGGGTCGTCCTCCTGCGGGATCAGGTAGAGCTCGTCGCCCTTGCGTACGCCGACGATCCGGGTCTCGACGCCGCCCCACAGGAGTACGCCGTGGTCGGGCGGCTGGCCGCCACCGCCGGGGTAGAACGCCGACCGGTCGAGCACGATGCCCTGCTCCGGATCGACGTCGAGGACGGTGGCATCCCACTCGCGCAGGGTCTGGTCGGCCATCTCGAGCCGATGGGTACGGCCGTGCAGGTCAGGCTCCATGGCCTCACCCTACGAGGATCGGATCGAAGCCGGCTCAGTGCTCGCCGAGCATGCCGGCGACGAGGAACGCCAGCTCGAGCGCCTGCTCCCGGTTGAGCCGCGGGTCGCAGACCGACTCGTAGCGGCTCACCAGGTCGTCGGCCGATAGCTGTGCGCCGCCGCCGACGCACTCGGTGACGTCGTCGCCGGTGAGCTCGATGTGCAGCCCACCCGGCCAGGTGCCGAGCGCCCGATGCACCTCGAAGAAGCCGCGCGCCTCGTCGATGACGTCGTCGAAGTTGCGGGTCTTGTAGCCGTTGGCCGCCTCGTAGGTGTTGCCATGCATCGGGTCGCTGACCCAGGCGACCTGGATCCCGGCCGCCGTCACCTTCTCGACCAACTCCGGGAGGACGTCCCGGACCTTGCCGGCCCCGAGGCGCGTGATGAAGGTCAGGCGGCCCGGCTCCCGATCCGGGTCGAGTCGCTCGGCCAGCGCGATGGCGTCGTCCGGGGTCGTCGACGGGCCGAGCTTGACGCCGATCGGGTTGCGCACCTTCGACAGCAGCTCGACGTGGGCGCCATCGATCTGCCGGGTACGTTCGCCGATCCAGATGAAGTGGCCGGAGACGTCGTACGGCGTGCCGGTGCGCGAGTCGATCCGGGTCAGGGCGTGCTCGTACTCGAGGATCAGCCCCTCGTGCGAGGCGAAGAAGTCGACGGTGTGGAACTCCTCCGGGGTGACTCCACACGCGTCCATGAAGGCCAGCGCCCGATCGATCTCCGCGGCGACCGCCTCGTAGCGCTTGCCGACCCGGCTGGTCCGCACGAAGTCGGTGTTCCAGGCGTGCACCTGACGCAGGTCGGCGTAGCCGCCGGTGACGAAGGCGCGGGTGAGGTTGAGGGTCGCGGCCGAGGCGTTGTAGACGTCGACGAGCCGATTCGGATCGTGCGCCCGGGACTCCGCGGTGAAGTCGTAGCCGTTGACGGCGTCGCCGCGGTAGGCCGGCAGCGTCACGCCGTCGCGGGTCTCGGTGTCGGACGACCGCGGCTTCGCATACTGCCCGGCGAGCCGGCCGACTTTGACGATCGGGACACTCGCCGCATAGGTCAGCACCACTGCCATCGACAGCAGCACCTGGAGCTTGTTGCGCACGTTGTCGGCACTCACACCGGCGAACGTCTCTGCGCAGTCGCCGCCCTGGAGGAGGAACGCCTCGCCACGAGCGACCCGGCCCAGCCGGTTCCGCAGCACGTCGCACTCTCCCGCGAACACCAGCGGCGGCAGCCGGCGCAGCCGCTCGACGACGGCGTCCCGCTCGGACAGGTCGGGCCAGTCCGGCTGCTGGGCGGGTTGCAGCGCACGCAGATCGGAGAGGTCCGGGATCGAAGTCACCCGACCAGAGTACGGGGACCGGCACGACCGACCCCGACGCGTCCGCCCCTGGTACGTCAGCCGAACAGGACGTCGGCCTCGGCGTAGAGCTCCGGAGTGACGAGTTTGACCTGGCGCGTGCCCTCGATCAGCGGGACCCGGACGATCTCGGTGCCGCGCAGCGCCATCATCTTGCCGAAGTCGCCGTCGTGGACCGCGGTCACCGCGTGCAGTCCGAACCGGGTCGCGAGCCAGCGGTCGAACGCGGTCGGCGTGCCGCCGCGCTGGATGTGGCCGAGGACGACTGCCCGGGCCTCCTTGCCGGTCCGGGCCTCGATCTCCTTGGCCAGCCGGTCGCCGACGCCGCCGAGCCGCTCGTGACCGAATTGGTCGACGTCACCCTCGACCAGTGACGTCGAGCCGTCCTTGGGAGCCGCTCCCTCGGAGACCACGATGATCGGCGAGTACCGGGTGGCGAACCGGCTCTCGACCTGGGCGCACACCTTCTCGATGTCGAACGGCTGCTCCGGGATCAAGATGATGTTGGCGCCTCCGGCCAGTCCGCTGTGCAGCGCGATCCAGCCCGCGTTGCGGCCCATCACCTCGACGACGAGGACGCGGTGATGCGACTCGGCCGTGGTGTGCAGCCGGTCGATCGCCTCCATGGCAACGTTGACCGCGGTGTCGAAGCCGAAGGTGAAGTCGGTGCCGGACAGGTCGTTGTCGATCGTCTTCGGCACGCCGACGACCGCGACGCCGAGGTCGGCCAGCTTGGTCGCGACGCCGAGCGTGTCCTCGCCGCCGATCGCGATCAGCGCGTCGAGGCCGTTCGTCGCCAGGTTGTCCTTGATCCGCTCGACGCCGTCCTCGATCGCGAACGGGTTGGTCCGCGACGATCCGAGGATGGTGCCGCCGCGCGGGAGGATGCCTCGCACCTCGGGGATGTCGAGCTTGAGCGTGTCGTTCTGCAGCGGCCCACGCCAGCCGTCGCGAAATCCGACGAACTCCATCCCGTACGCCGACACGCCCTTGCGTACGACAGCCCGGATCACCGCGTTGAGACCGGGGCAGTCGCCGCCGCCGGTCAGCACTCCTACGCGCACCAGAGTCTCCTTCGCCCTGCGAATCTGCGATTCCGACTGACATCACGGCGTTCGCCATTGAACGGCTCAAGCCAAGCACGTCTGTGAACGGACCCGTTAGAGACCTCCACACCGTGGACACCGAACGTTCGCCGACTCGTTGCCTGCTCTGACCTGCATCCGTTGCGACGGTCTCGGCGCCCGTGTATAAGTCATGGCTTGCCGATTCGGGCGGCTCTTGCACGAAGCGAAACAAGTCAAGAGACCTACCGCCTCTCGAGGGACAGCCATGACTCAACTGCCCCGTCGGATGCTGCTTGCCCGACGTCTCGTACTCCCACTGGTGCTCGTCGTCGCCGGCGGCCTGCTCACCACGACCGCGACCCAGTCGGTGGTGCGCTCTCCGGACTCGACGGCCCCGGCGGGCCGGCCGAACGTCGTCGTGATCATGGCCGACGACATGCGCAAGGACGACCTGCGCTGGATGCCCCAGACCCGACGGTTGATCGCCGGGCAGGGGGCTCGATTCAGCAACTCCTTCGCGCCGTACCCGCTGTGCTGTCCGGCCCGGGCGTCCTTCCTCACCGGGCAGTACACCCACAACCACCACGTGTGGAGCCATCGGGAGCCGTACGGGTTTCCGTCGCTCGACGACTCCAGCACCCTGCCGGTCTGGCTCCAGTCGGCCGGCTACAACACGCTGTTCCTCGGCAAGTACCTCAACGGGTACGGCAAGCAGCCGCTGCGCGACGGGACATCGTCGGTCACGTACGTGCCGCCCGGCTGGACCGACTGGCGCGGCTCGATCGACGGCGGCGTGCCGGTTGGCGACCCGATGGACGGCGGCACCTACCGCTACTTCGACATGACGCTCAACGTCAACGGCACTCTCGAGCCGCACCAAGGCGAGTACTCGACCCGGATGCTCGGCGACCAGAGCGTCGACCTCATCCAGTCGTACGCCGGCTCGAGCGACCCGTTCTTCCTCTGGGCGTCGTACCTCGCACCCCACCACGGCGGACCACGGGAGGCCGACGATCCGCGGGAGGTACTGCGCAACGATGGGAAGACCACCCAGATCGTGACGCCGGCGGTGCCCGACTCGGCGCGGGGCCGGTTCGACGCCGAGCTGGCCAGGCCGCTGGGGTTCCCCACCGAGCGGGATGTCTCGGACAAGCCGACCTTCATACGGACGCTGCCGCAGATCAACAAGGCCGAGCGCCAGGCGATGCTGGAAGCCGCTCGCCAGCGCGCCGAGTCGCTCTCGGTCCTGGATGCCGAGGTCGCCTCGACCATCGCAGCGCTTCGCGACACCGGCGAGCTCGGCAACACGATCGTGATGCTGACCTCCGACAACGGCTACTTCCAGGGCGAGCACCGGATGCGGCAGGGCAAGACGCTGCCGTACGAAGCGTCGCTCCGCACGCCGCTGGTCATGCGAGGGCCCGGCATCCCGGCCGGCGTCACCAGACCGGCGCCGTTCCTCAGCATCGACTTCGCGCCGACGATCCTGCAGGCGGCCGGGGCGAGTCTGCCCGGTTCGATTGACGGCCAGGGTCGGCTCGGTGTCGCTCGCAACGGCGGCGGCGGCTGGGGTCGGCCGGTGCTCACCGAGAGCGGTCCGCGCGAGACCGTCGCAATGGCCTCCGAAACCGGCACCAAGCTCCGGGTTCCAGCACCCAAGGCCGCGGCCGGCCGGGCGTACTCGACAGGCGTGCGCACCGAGAACTTCCTGTACGTGGAGCACCAGTCGGGCGAGGTCGAGCTCTACGACATGCGGGTCGATCCCGGCCAGCTGAGCAACGTGGCCGGCACCGGGAGCTATGCCGGGGAGCAGCGTCGGCTGGCCCGAACGCTCCGCGACCTGCGGCACTGCGCCGGAGCCGAGTGCCGTTGAGCCGGGTGACCTGCGAAAACGGTCGGATCCGGGCAACCCGACCGGCCGTCGCGGTGACAAATGCGTCGAAAGACCTGCGCGAAATCCGGCGTAGGTCCTTGAGTCGACGCCCCTTTTGCGTGGAACATGGGCGGCGACTTTGCCTGGGACAGGACGGGTGAATCGGACCGAATCACACGAGGCGAAAGGGGCGGATCAGCCTTGAGGTACTGGAGTCGACGACGGTCGGGCGGCGTCCTACTCGCAGTCACCACCATCGCCCTGGCCCCCTTGACGATCGCGTCGAGCAGTCCCTCCGCCGGGCCCGCCGCGGAGTCGTTGCAGGCGGCCGGCAAGCGGCCGAACGTCGTCGTGATCATGACCGACGACATGCGCGACGACGACCTGCGCTACATGCCCAAGACACGACGGCTGATCGCCGGGCACGGTGTCCGGTTCGCCAACTCGTTCGCCCCGTATCCGCTGTGCTGTCCGGCACGCGCCTCGTTCCTCGACGGCCAGTACACCCACAACCACGGCGTGTGGTCCACGCGGGACCCGTACGGGTTCCAGGCGTTCAACGACCGCCGGACGCTGCCGGTCTGGCTGCGCCGGGCCGGCTACAACACGCTGTTCCTCGGCAAGTACCTCAACGGCTACGGCAAGATGCCGACCTTCGACGGTCGCCGCTCGGTCCACTACGTGCCGCCGGGCTGGACCGACTGGAGGGGATCGATCGACGGAGGCTCCGCAAGAGCAATCCGAAGTCCGGCGGGACCTACCGCTACTTCGACATGACGCTCAACGTCAACGGACGGCTCCAGGGTCATCAGGGTGAGTACTCCACCAACATGATGGGCCGCCAGAGCCGAGCCATGATCCGCCGGTATGCCCGGTCCAGCAAGCCGTTCTTCTTGTGGGCGTCCTATGTCGCGCCGCACTCCGGTGGTCCGGTCGAGCGGGACGGCCCTCGGCCGGTCCGGAGCAACGACGGCAGCCTGACCCACATCACCACGCCGGCCGTCACCCGTGGCGCCCGGGGGCACTTCAACAGCCGGATACAGCGGGCGGCCGGGCTGCCGACCGAGCGAAACGTGTCGGACAAGCCAGAGTTTCTGCAGCGAACCGCGATCAACCGGCGCGAACAGCAGGCCATGCTCGAGGGCGCCCGGCAGCGGGCCGAGTCGTTGTGGGTGGTCGATCAGCAGGTCGGCCGCACGATCAGGGCGCTCCGGGCCACTGGCGAGCTTCGCAACACCATCATCATGTTCACCTCGGACAACGGCTACTACCAGGGCGAGCACCAGATGCGGCAGGGCAAGACGACGCCGTACGAGCCCGCCCTGCGTACTCCACTGCTGATCCGGGGGCCGGGGATTCCGCACCGGGCGGTCCGCGACGCGCCGTTCCTCAGCATCGACTTCGCGCCGACGATCCTGGCCGCAGCCGGTGCGAACCGGCCTCGGTCGATCGACGGGAAAGCGCTGCTCGGAGCCGCCCGCCACGGCGGCACGCGCTGGCGGCGGCCGGTGCTGACCGAGGTGCTCTACGTGCCGAAGTCCGGACGCGGCAGTCCGAACAGCTGGATCAGGTCGGCCGGGCTCCGCATCCCCGGCATGTTCTACGCCGAGCACTCCACCGGCGACGTCGAGCTCTACAACATGCGACGCGATCCGCAGCAGGACCACAACGTCGCCGGCGAGCGGAGGTATGCCGACCGGCAGCGGCGATTGGCCCGGATCCTCGACGACCTTCGCGACTGCTCCGGCGCGAGCTGCCGGCGCCCGCTGTCGTCCTGGTGAGTCAGCCGGCGTCGTCGGCCGACTCCTTCTCGGCCTCCTTCTCCGCGCGCTTGGCCTCCTTCTCGGCGCGCGTCGCCTCCTCCTTGGCCCGCGTGGCGTACATGTCGACGTACTCCTGCTCGGACAGCCGCATGATCTCGTACATGATCTCGTCGGTGATGGCCCGCAGGATGTAGCGGTCGCTCTCCATGCCCTCGTATCGGCTGAAGTCGAGCGGCTTGCCGAATCGGATCACGGGGCGCACCAGCTTGCCGAAGATCTTGCCCGGCGGTGCCACCTCGTCGGTGCGGAGCACGCCGATCGGGATGACCGGTACCTCGGCCTCGAGCGCCAGCCGGGCGATGCCGGTTCGGCCGCGGTAGAGCCGGCCGTCGTGGGAGCGGGTGCCCTCGGGGAAGATGCCGAACAGCTCGCCCTTGTCGAGGATCCGAAGGCCGGTGCGCAGCGCCCCCTCGGATGCCCGGCCGCCGGACCGGTCGATCGGGACCTGGCCGGTGCCGCCGAAGAATGACCGCTGGATCCAGCCCTTGAGGCCGCGGCCCTCGAAGTACTCCGCCTTCGCGACGAAGGTGACCCGCCGCGGGATGACCAGGGGCATGAACAGCCAGTCGGTGTACGACAGGTGGTTGCAGGCCAGGATGGCCGGTCCTTCGTCCGGGACGTACTCCGCGCCGTAGGCCTCGGGACGGAAGACGGTCTTCAGCAACGGCCCGATGAAGATCCACTTGAGCAGCCAGTAGAGCACCGTCGACCTCCTTGCGTCCCGTCGGCAACGCGTCCCCGACCCTACCGGCGCGGGCGCCGCGCGGGACAATACCCACGGTCGCCCGCGAGCCTCATCGCGTGCGACCATGCAAACTGGGAGAGCTCGGGGATTTCGAACCACCGGTTGCGCGAAGGGAGGCGGCGCGATGTCCACCGACCGTCCCGACGACGTCGACGCTGAGTTCGCCCGCCTCGTCGCCGGTTACGACGACCCGCCCGAACCTCCGAAGGAGGGCGTGGCGGCCCAGCGGCCCTGGCCTGCCTCCGAGGACGTCGACGACGCCGACGAGGCGTCCGATTCGTACGAGTCCGACGTCGAGGAGCCGGCGCAGCTGGTCGGTGGGCTGGTCGTCTCGTCGACCGACCCGCTCAACACCGAGGCCACCTGGGAGGACGAGGGTCATTTCGTCCCCCCGACACCGCCGCCGCTCCCCCGGCTCGATCCGCTGATGCTGCTGGCCTGGCTCGGCGTCGTCGGAAGCGTGATCGTGGCGGTCTTCGCGACCCTGTTCGGCTGGGTGATCCCCCAGCTGGTGCTGATCGCGATGATCGTCGGCTTCATCGGCGGCATCGTGGTCCTGATCGCCCGGCTCAGCCGCGAGCCTCCCGACCCGGATCATCCCGACGACGGCGCCGTGGTCTGACCGCCTCACCCTGCCCCCTACCATCGGCCTGTCAGCACGGTCTTTGCCGAAGGGAGGACACATGCAGGTCACCGAGACGGTCGAGATCACCGGCCATCTGATGGACTCCGGCATCCTGTCGCGGGCCCTCGACGACATCCGCGAGTACGGCGGCGACTTCGTCATCGAGAAGCTCGATGTGGGTCACGGTCGCGACGACCCGTCGTACGCGCGGATCCACGTCTCCGCCGAGGACGAGGAGTCGATGTCGCGGCTGCTCATGCGGCTGCAGACCAAAGGGGTCAACCCGACCGATCCGGAGGAGGCGGAGCTCGAGGCCGCCGAGCAGGACGGGGTGTTCCCGGACAACTTCTACTCCACGACGAACCTCGAGACGCTGGTCCGCCTCGGCGGCCGATGGGTGCCCGTGTCGCGGCCGGAGATGGACTGCGGCCTGGTCGTCGACGGCTCCGGCACCGACGTCCACGTCCGGACGATTCCGATGTCAGACGTCAAGGCCGGGATGCGGATCGTCTGCGGCGTCCACGGAGTCCGGGTCCGCGTCCCCGTGGCGGAGATCAGCGGCGAGGAGGCCTTCGGCTTCATGGAGTCGGTGGTGTCGAGCGAGAAGCCGCAGGCCGTGCTCGTACGCCAGGTGGCCGACGGCATGCGCGAGGCCAAGGAGGCCGGCCAGAAGGTCCTGTGGGTCGGCGGCCCGGGCGTCGTCCACACCGGCGCCGCCCCCGCGATGGTGGCGATGGTCGAGGCCGGCTACGTCGACGTACTCTTCGCCGGCAACGCATTGGCCACCCACGACATCGAGTCGGCGCTGTACGGAACGTCCCTCGGCGTCGACCTGGCGCACGGCCGCGGCGTCGAGCACGGCCACGAGCACCACATCCGCGCCCTCAACACGATCCGCAAGGCCGGCTCCATCGCGGACGCCGTCAAGCAGGGCGTGCTCACCGGCGGCATCATGCACTCGCTGGTGGCGCACGGGAAGGACTTCGTCCTGGTCGGCTCGGTACGCGACGACGGCCCGCTGCCCGACGTCTACACCGACGTCCTCGACGGCCAGCGCGCCATGCGGGAGCAGCTCGAAGGGGTCGGCTTCTGCCTGATGGTCGCCACCATGCTGCACTCGGTCGCGACCGGCAACATCCTGCCGGCGTCGGTTCCCCTGGTCTGCGTCGACATCAACCCGGCGACGGTGACCAAGCTGGCCGACCGCGGCTCGTCACAGGCCCGCGGCATCGTGACCGACGTCGGGCTGTTCCTGGAGCAGTTGGCCTCCGAGCTCGTACCCGACTACCGCACCCGCCGTACCGACTGAGCTCGGCGGGCGCGGGATCTCACCGATCTTGAGGGATTGGGGTAGCCATGGCTACCCGAATCCCTCAAGATCCGTCCGCGGACGAGCGGTCAGGGCTTGGCGGGCAGCTCGACCGGCACCCGCTCGCCGGTCCGCAGGGACAGGACCCCGGCGTCGGCGACCAGACCGGCGACGTAGCCGTCCCATGCGGTCGCGCCGGCGACCCGGCCAGCCGCCGCGGCGTCCACCCAGGCGGCCAGCTGTGCTCGGTAGGCCTCGCCGAAACGGGCGACGAAGTTCGGCGCCACCGCTTCGGCGTCCCGACCGGCCTGCCGCATCGACGTCACGACCGGCGGCTCCAGCGACACGGTCCCGGCCGTGCCGACCAACTCGCCCCGTACGTCGTAGCCATAGCCCGCGTTGACGAAGACCTCGATGCTGACGAGGACACCGGACGTCATCTCGAGGGTCGCCAGCTGCGGGTCGACCAGGCCCTCGCCGCGATGCGGTGACCGGACCTCGATCGACACGATCTCCTCGCCGAGCAGCCAGCGGGCGACGTCGAGTTCGTGGACCATCGAGTTGCGGACGATGCCGTCGGATGTGGCGGTCGGGTGGGCCGACGGGTTGCGGTGTACGCAGTGCAGCAGTCTCGGCTCGCCGATGTCCCCGTCGGTCAGCGCCCGCCGCATCGCGAGATAGCCCGGGTCGAACCGCCGCATGAAGCCGACCTGGACCAATGTCCGGCCGGTCGCCGCCTCGGCATCGAGGATCTGCCGGGCGTCCTCGGCGTTGGTGGCCAGCGGCTTCTCGCACAGCACCGGCAGCCCGCGCTTGAGACATGCCAGCGTCAGCTCGGCATGCAGCGGGTCCGGTGCCGCGATCACGACCGCGTCGACGTCGGGCGACTCGATCACGGCGGACTCCGACGGCGCCGGGGACGCCCCGGCCGTCGCGGCCACGGCGGCGGCCCGATCGGGGTCGAGATCGTAGATGCGCGTCACCTCGGCGCCGGACACCGAGGTCGCCAGCGTACGTACGTGGGCCGCGCCCATCGCACCGGCGCCGACGACGCCGATCCGTAGCCGGTTCACAGCTTCACCCAGCGCCGGTCGCGGGTCGACGTCTGCATCGCCGCGATCACATCGGCCGCGGCGACCGCGTCGTCGATGGTCGCTCCCTGCGGTCTGCCGTCGGCGACCGAGCGGAGGAAGCGGGCCGCCTCGATCACCTTGAGATCGTCGAAGCCCATCGCGTTGCCCGCGCCCGGCTGGAAGGCGCCGAACTCGCCGACTCCGGGGCCGACCAGCTGGGTCTGCCAGGTCGCGTCCTGGTAGTCCTGGTCGAGACACAGCCGCAGCTCACCGAGGCGGCGGAAGTCCCAGGCCAGCGCGCCGCGCTCGCCGTGGACGTGGATCTCGTAGGCACACTGCTCCCCGACCGCGACCCGGCTGGCGACGAGGGTGCCCCTCGCTCCGTTGGCGAAGCCGAGCAGCGCGCCGGCGTAGTCCTCGTTCTCGACCGGCGCCGGCTCGCCGCCGTCGGCCCGGGCGAAGTGCGACGCGGCACCAGACGCCAGTGGCCGCTCCGCGATGAAGATCGCCGCATCGCTGACCAGATCGGCGATGTCGCCCACCACGTACCTCGCCAGGTCGATGCCGTGGCAGACCAGGTCGCCGAGTACGCCGGATCCGGCCCGCGTGGCCTCGAACCGCCAGGACAGCCCGCCGGCCGGATGAGCCGCGTAGTCGGCCAGCAGCCGGATGTCGACCTGTTCGATCCGGCCCAACCTGCCCTCGCCGACCAGCTCCCGGGCCCGCTCGACCGCCGGGGCGTTGCGGTAGTTGAAACCGACGGCCGACTGCACGCCGGCCGCGTGGACGGCGGCGGCCACCGCCCGGGCCTCGCCGACGTCGCGGCCGACCGGCTTCTCGACCCAGACGTGCTTGCCCGCCTCGGCGGCCGCCACCGCCACCTCCCGATGGATGAAGTTGGGACCCGTCACGCTGACCGCATCGACATCGTCACGCGCAACTACGTCCTGCCAATGCGCGCTACACACCCGGAATCCGTAGGCATCCATGGCCTCTTCCAGGCGCCTGTCGTCGGCCGGGTCCGCCACCGCCACGAGCCGCGGTCGCAAGGCGAGGTCGGGATAGTGCTGACGCACCCGGGAGTAGGCGCGCGCGTGCACCTGCCCCATCCAGCCGAAGCCGACGACGCCGACTCCGAAGGCGACGGCTTCGCTCACGTCCCCACGCTCACCGGGCGGTGGGGAAGTTGAACTGCGCGAGGGTGTCCTCGCTGACGTGCGGCCATCGGCTGGTGACGACCTTGCCGCGGGTGTAGAACCGGACGCCCTCGGGACCGTGGATGTGGTGGTCGCCGAACATCGAGTCCTTCCAGCCGCCGAATGAGTGGAACGCCATCGGCACCGGGATCGGGACGTTGACGCCGATCATGCCGACCATGACGTCGCGCTGGAATCGCCGCGCCACCTCACCGGAGTTGGTGAACACCGCCGTACCGTTGCCGTACGGATTGGCGTTGACCAGCTCCAACGCGGCGTCCAGAGTCGGCACCCGCAGCACGACCAGGACCGGCCCGAAGATCTCGTCGGTGTAGACGTTCATCTCCGGGGTCACCTTGTCGAGCAGGGTCGGCCCGACGAAGAAGCCCTCGGCGTATCCCTCGACGGCGAGTCCGCGGCCGTCGACGACCACCTCGGCACCGGCCGTCTCGCCGTCGCCGATGTAGCCGAGGATCCGGTCCCTGGCGGCCGACGTGACGACCGGGCCCATCTGCGAGTCCGGATCGAGCCCGGCGCCGACCCGCACCTCGCGAGTACGCTGCGCGACCTTGTCGATCAGCGGGTCGGCGGCCTGTCCGACCGCGACGACCGCCGAGATCGCCATGCACCGCTGGCCGGCCGAGCCGTAGCCCGCCGCGACCAGATGGTCCGCCGCGAAGTCGAGATCGGCGTCGGGCATCACGACCGCGTGGTTCTTCGCGCCGCCGAGGGCCTGCACCCGCTTGCCGGTCGCCGCCGCGCGGTCGTGGACATAGCGCGCGATCGGGGTCGACCCGACGAACGACACCGCGTCGATCTCGGGATGGTCGAGGATCGCGTCGACCGCGGCCTTGTCGCCGTGTACGACGTTGAACACCCCGTCGGGCAGGCCGGCGTCAACGTAGAGCTGCGCCACGAGCTCCGAGACGCCCGGATCGCGCTCGCTCGGCTTCAGCACGAACGTGTTGCCACACGCGATCGCGACCGGGTGCATCCACAGCGGCACCATGATCGGGAAGTTGAACGGGGTGATTCCGGCGACGACGCCCAGCGGCTGCCGGAACGAGTGGGAGTCGACGCCCGTGGACACCTGGTCGGAGTACTCCCCCTTGAGCAGCTGCGGGATGCCGCAGACGAACTCCACGACCTCGCGTCCGCGTACGACCTCGCCACGGGCGTCGTCGAGGGTCTTGCCGTGCTCGGACGAGATCAGCTTCGCCAGGTCGTCCTCGGCGAGCTCCAACAGCTCGCGGAAGGCGAACATGATGCGCGCGCGAGCCGTGACCGAGGTCTGGCCCCACGACCCGAAGGCCCCGCGGGCAGCCCTGACCGCCGCGTCGACGTCGTCCGGCGTACCCAAGACGACCCGCGCCTGCGGCGCCCCTGCGGCCGGGTCGAAGACCTCGCCGTATCGCGGTGACTCGCCGGACACCGACTTGCCGCCGATCCAGTGCTCGATGGTCCTCATGACGTCCTACTCCCTCGCCGACGGATCAAGATGGTGCCGCTGGCGCTGCTTGTGCTTCTCGTACTCGGCACGAGCCTCTCTCGTCGAGTCGACGGTCGCGACCTCGGCCACCGGGACATCCCACCACGCGGGACTGTCCGGCGCGGACACCATCGGGTCGGTCTCCACGTGCACCACGGTGGTACGGGTCGACGCGCGGGCCTTGTCGAGCGCCTCGGACAGCTCCTCGATCGTGCCGACCGGGATCACGTCGGCGCCGAGGCTCGCCGCATTGGCGGCCAGATCGACCGGCAGCCGGTCGCCGTCGAAGCCGGACTCGGTCCGATAGCGGTAGGCGGTGCCGAAGCGTTGCGAGCCGAGCGATTCCGACAGGGCGCCGATCGACTGGAAACCGTGATTCTGGACGAGCACCACGATGAGCTTGACGCCCTCGGCGACGGCGGTGACCAGCTCGCTGCTCATCATCAGGTAGGACCCGTCGCCGACCAGGACGTAGACCTCGCGGTCCTCATCGGAGTCGATCGCGGCCAGCTTGACGCCGAGGCCGCCGGCGATCTCGTAGCCCATGCAGGAGTAGCCGTACTCCACGTGGTAACCCTTGCGCTCCCGAGAGCGCCACAGCTTGTGCAGGTCGCCGGGCATCGAGCCGGCCGCGCACACCAGCACGTCCTGCGGCCGCGACGACTGGTTCACGACCCCGATCACCTCGGCCTGCGCCGGCAGCGGCCGATGGCGCTCGTCGAAGGCCTGCTGGACGATCCGGTCCCACTCCCCCGCAAGCCGGGCGGTCTCCTCGCGGTACGCCTGGTCGACGGTGTAGTCGCCGACCGCACCCTCAAGAGCGCGGAGTCCCTCGCGGGCATCGGCGACCAGCGGGAGTGCCGAGAGCTTGTACGCGTCGAATGCCGCGACGTTGAGGTTGACGAACCAGACGTCGTCGGCGGCAAACACGGTCCGCGACGCCGTCGTGAAGTCGCTGTAGCGGGTGCCGATCCCGATCACCAGGTCGGCCTGCTCGGCCAACTGGTCAGCGGCCGTCGTGCCGGTGGCGCCGATCGCACCGACGGCGTGCGGATGGTCGTAGGGCAGCGATCCCTTGCCGGCGTGGGTTTCCGCGACCGGGATGCCGGTGGCAGACGCGAAGTGGTCGAGCGCCTGACTCGCGTCGGAGTAGATCACGCCACCGCCCGCGACGATCAACGGCCGACGCGCCGACCGGATCAGCTCGGCCGCGTCGGCGAGCGCGGCGGGCTCCGGAACCGGCCGGGCGATCCGCCAGACTCGCGGCTCGAACAGCTCCTCCGGCCAGTCATGCGCCTGGGCCTGCACGTCCTGCGGCAGCGCGAGCGTCACGGCCCCGGTCTCCGCCGGGTCGGTCAGCACCCGCATCGCGGCCAGCAGCGCCGACGTCAGCTGCTCGGGCCGGTTGATCCGATCCCAGTAGCGCGACACCGGCCGGAAGGCGTCGTTGACCGAGACGTCCAGACTGGCCGGGTACTCCAGCTCCTGCAGGACCGGATTGGCGGTCCGAGTCGCGAAGACGTCGCCCGGGAGCAGCAGCACCGGGATCCGGTTGACCGTCGCCAGCGCCGCGCCGGTGACCATGTTGGTCGCGCCCGGCCCGATCGAGGCGGTGCAGGCGAACGTCTGCAGCCGGTCCTTCGCCCGGGCGTAGCCGACCGCCGTGTGGACCATCGCCTGCTCGTTGCGGGCCTGATGGTACGACAGTCCGCCGTCCCGCTCGGTCGCCTCCAGCAACGCCTGGCCGATGCCCGCGACGTTGCCGTGGCCGAAGATCCCGAAGCAGCCGGCGAAGAACCGATGCCGATCGCCGTCGCGGTCGACGTACTGCTGCTCGAGGAACCGCACGAGTGCCTGCGCGACCGTGACTTGCATGGTCATCCGCGGTCTCCCTCCGGGCCGTACGGCAGCCGCGGGTCGATCTCCTCGTCGGCCCAGGTGTCCCGGATCCAGCCGTGCGCGGGGTCGTCGCAGATCCTCCAGGCGCGTTCGGCGCCGGGTCCGGCCATCACGTTGAGGTAGTACATGTCGTAGCCGGGCACCGACATCGACGGTCCGTGCCAGCCGTGTGGGATCAGGACCACGTCGCCGGAGTGCACCTCGGCGAGCACCTCGATCTCGTAGCCCGGATGACCGTAGACGCGCTGGTAGCCGATCCCGGGCTCGCCCGGCCCGTCGGCGATCTCGAAGTAGTAGATCTCCTCGAGCACGCTCTCCTCAGGCCGGTCCTCGTCGTGCTTGTGCGGCGGATACGACGACCAGTTGCCGGCTGGCGTGATGACCTCGCAGGCGATCAGCTTGTCGGCGTCGAAGGCCTCCGGCGTGGCGAAGTTGTGCACCTGGCGACTCGCCCGCCCGGCGCCGCGCAGCTCGATCGGCACCTTCTGCACCGGCCCGTAGCGGAACGGCAGCCGGCGCTCGCACTCCGAGCTCGGCAGCGCGAACCGGCCGCCACCGGCGCTGCGGATCGAGACAACCGATTCGCGCGGTACGTACGCGAAGTCGCTAGGGCCGGAGAAGACCGACGCCCGGCCGTCCAGGCCGACCACCTCGCTGCGGACGCTGACCTCGCAGCCGCCGGCCAGTGGCAGCACCAGGCACTCGGCCTCGCCGGTGTCGATCGCGACCGACTCGCCGGGCGCCAGCTCGACGACCGACAGCCCCGAATAGCCCCACCCGGCGTGCTCCGGCGTCAGGTGCACCGCGTACGGAGGCTCCGCCGTGCTGCCGCGCGGCAGAAAGTACTCGCTCGTCATGTCACAACAGTCCCACGGTGGCGTCGACCGCAGCCGCGACATCGTCGTCCGGCGGATACAGCAACGCACGCCCTGCCACCATGCCACGCACCGACGGCACCGCAAGCGCCTTGCGCCATTCGGCGAGCTGTTGGCCCTGGTCGGCGGCCACCTCACCACCGAGCAGCAGCACCGGCAGCGTCGTGGCCGCGAGCACGGTCTCCATGTCGTCCACCACCGGCAGCTTGAGCCAGGTGTACGCCGACGTGGAGCCCAGACCGGCCGCCACCGCCGACGAGCGGATCACCGCCTCCGAGGTGAGTACGTTGCGCACCCGGCCGTCGACCCGATTCGCGATGAATGTCTCGACCATCGCCATCAGCCGATGTGACGCCAGCTCGTCGACCGCCCGAGCGCACGACTCCAGCGTCGTCACCGTCGCGGGGTCCTCAGGGTCGATCCGGGCCAGCATCTTGCCGCCCTGCCAGCCCATCGCCCGGATCGCTTCGGTGCGGTAGCCGGTGAACCGGTCGTCGAGCTCGAAGACGGTTCCGGCCAGCCCGCCGCGGTTCATCGACCCGATGACCACCTTGGACTCCAGCGCGCCGAGCAGCAGCAGGTCCTCGAGCACGTCGGCGGTGCCGAGGACACCGTCGACACCGGGCCGCCCAAGCGCGATCACCAGGCGCCGCAGCATGTCCACCCGGTCGGCCATCGCCATCGGCCGGTCGCCGGCCCTCAACGCGCCACGCGCCGGATGATCCGCCGCCACCAGCAGCAGTCGCCCGGTCTGCCCGGTCAGATCGGCTGGACGCGTGCGCTGGGCGGCCGCCTCCGCGATCCGGTAGGGCGACCGGGACCGGATCTCGAGGAGGCCGGCCAGCGCGTCCTCGGTCATGCCCGCGCCTCGAGGAGTGCTTCGACCTCGTCAGCGGTCGGCATCGCGTCCGCGCAGGCGAGTCGGGACGCCACGATGGCGCCGGCGGCGTTGCCGAACCGCAGGGTGCGCTCGATGTCCCATCCGGCCAGCAGACCGTGGCAGAGGGCGCCGCCGAAGGCATCGCCGGCGCCCAGTCCGTTGACGACCTCGATGGTGACCGGCGGCACGACCACGGCAGTGGTGCCGTCGTCGCCGAGGACACCGGCGGGCCCCTGCTTCACCACGGCGAGCTCGACGCCGGTGGCGCGGATCGCCTTCGCCGCCGCGCGCGGGTCGCGTTCACCGACGGCGACCTCGCACTCGTCCAGATTCCCCACGGCGACCGTGACGTGCGGCAGCGCGGCCGCGATCGCCGGATGCGCCGTCGCCGCGTCGGGCCAGAACATCGGCCGGTAGTCGAGATCCAGCACCGTGATGCCACGTCGGCCTCTAGCCTCCAGCGCCGCCATCGTGGCGGTCCGGCTCGGCTCGGTGGACAGTCCGGTGCCGGTGACCCAGAAGACGTCGGCGCTCCGGATCGCGTCCAGGTCGAGCTCGTCGACCCGGATCTCCAGGTCCGGAGCCTTCGGCTGCCGGTAGAAGTACAGCGGGAAGTCGTCCGGAGGGAAGATCTCGCAGAACGTGACCGGCGTCGGCAGTCCGTCGACGGCGGTGACGAAGCGGTCCGCCACACCGAACCCTTGCAACGCGGTGTGGATGTAGCGCCCGAACGGGTCGTCGCCGGTCCGGGTGATCACCGCCGACCGCCGTCCGTAGCGGGCCGCCGCGACCGCGACATTGGTCGGGCTGCCTCCGAGGTACTTGCCGAAGGTCTCGACCGACTCGAGTCCGACACCGACCTGGAGCGGATAGACGTCCACGCCGATCCGGCCCATGGTGAGGACCTCGTACGGCTCAGTCATGTCACGAACCTCTCGAGGTAGTCGAGGCTGGCTCGTACGTTCGCGACCGGACCCTCGTCCGACGGCTCGCCGTCGAGCATGACGTCCTGCTCCAGGACGTACCAGCCGTCGTAGCCCCTCGCCTCCAGGACCTCGATCATCGCCGCGATGTCGACCGTGCCCTGGCCGAGCGGTCGGAACAGACCGTTGCGTACCGCGTCACCGAACGGCAGCCGGCCGTCGGCGACCTCGGCGGCGAGCGGGCCGTCGACGTCCTTGAGATGCACGTGGACGACGCGTTTGACGTACGAGCGGGTCAGCGCCACCGGGTCGGTGCCGCCGGCCAGCAGATGTCCGGTGTCGACGCACAAGCCGATCCGGCTGCTGACGAGCAGTCGTTGGACCTCGCCCTGCCGCTCGATCATCGTGCCGATGTGTGGATGCAGGCTCGCCACGATGCCACGAGACCGGGTGGCCTCGTCGATCCGGTCGAGGTTCTGGAGCAGCGTCTTCCAGCCGATCTCGTCGAGGAACGGACGCTGGTCGTAGCCCGAGACGCCGGTGTCCGCGGCCAGGACGACGGCACCGGCGCCGGTGCCGTCGCAGTCGTAGAGGTATTGCTCGACGCGGCGCATCGGATCCTGATCGGGATCGTGCAGCACGACCGGGAGGAAGCCCCCGACCGCGCGCAGTCCACGGACCCAGAGCTGATCGGCCTTGGACGCCGGATCGGCCGCCAAGAACCCCTCCGGTCCGAACTCGGTCGCCGAGATGCCCAGCGCTCGGATCTCGTCGAGCACGCGATCCACCGACAGCTGATGGCCCCAGCCCGGCACCTCTGAGACGCCCCACGAGATCGGCGCCGCCGCGATCTGACTGCGCTTCATCGCGTACGTCCCGAGCCGCGCCACGGTTTTGCGCTCTTGTCGTTGGTTGAACACTCCTCAGACCAACACCTGGCGCGCAAAAGCGCACGACTCCGGATCACCATGCTTCGAGTCTGTCTGGGCGGCATCACAGTGTCAACAATTTGTCATGACATACTGACGTCGCGACATATTCGGGATACGCTGATCGCAGCAGAGGAGGCCGGATGGGCCAGAGTCCCTCGATCGTGATCAACCGATCCAGCCCGGTCCCGCTGTACTTCCAGGTCGCCGAGCAACTCGAGCAGGCGATCGTCGACGGCGAGTTGGCGCCGGGCGACCGGATCGCCAACGAGATCGCGCTGGCGAGCGAGCTGGGCGTGTCCCGGCCCACCATGCGACAGGCGATCCAGCTCCTCGTCGACAAGGGTCTCCTGGTCCGCAAGCGCGGCGTCGGCACCCAGGTCGTCCACGGCCAGATCCGGCGCCCGGTCGAGCTCACCAGCCTCCACGACGACCTGCAGCGCGCCGGACAGAGCCCGCACACCGAGGTGCTGTCGTGCCGCCGTGTGGAGTCCGACGAGCCGATCGCGCAGGAGCTGCGGATCCCGAGTGGATCGCTGGTGTGGAGCCTGGAGCGGCTGCGGTTCGTCGGCGACGAACCGCTCGCGTTGCTCCATAACCACCTGCCGATCGACGTACTCGACCTCGACGCGGTCGACCTCGAGGAGTCCGGCCTCTACGAGTGCCTGCGGCAGGCCGGGGTCCAACTCCGCGTCGCCAACCAGCAGATCGGAGCCAGGCGCGCCGAGGCCCGCGAGGCCCGGCTGCTCGGGGAGCGTCGCGGCAGTCCGTTGCTCACGATGACCCGCACCGCCTTCGACTCGACCGGGCGGGCCGTGGAGTACGGCACGCACGTCTATCGACCGGAGCGCTACTCCTTCGAGGTCACCCTCGTCGACCGCTGACCTCCCCGCTGAGCGTGACATTTCTGCGGCGATCCAGCCCATTCAGCCGCAGATGCGTCACGTTCAGCGCAAGCCGGGTCGCTCGGTGCCGCCGACGACGCCGAGCACCGGTCGTCCGCTCGCGCGAGTGCGTCCGCGGGCGCGAGAGCGCGAACGGGTGCCCCGACGGCGACGCCGCCGCTCGACCCGGGCCAAGTCGGCCGCGCCGATCATGCCGGCCTCGTTGCCCAGAGCCGTACGGACGATCCGCGCCTCCGGACGGAAGCCACGGCCGGTCAGCGTCTTGCGGAACGACTCCCGCGCCGGTCCGATCAGCAGATCGCCGGCGTCGGACACTCCCCCGCCGACGACGAAGATCCCCGGATCGAAGGCGGCCGCCAGCGAAGCGATGCCGACGCCGAGCCACTGGCCGACCTCGGTGAGGAGTTCGATCGCGGCCGGGTCGCCGGCCTGGGCCGCCGCCGTCACCAGCGGACCGGTGATCGCTCTCGGGTCACCGCCGGCCCGGTCCAGGAGCGGATGGATCACCGGTGAGTTGGCATTGGCGAGCTCGCGTGCCTCGCGGACCAGGGCGTTGCCGCTGGCGTACTGCTCCCAGCAGCCCCGATTGCCGCACTCGCAGCGATGGCCGCCCGGGACCACCTGCATATGGCCGAACTCCCCCGCGATCCCGAACCGGCCGCGATGCAGCATGCCGTTGAACAGCATCCCGCCGCCGATGCCGGTGCCGAGGTTGATGCAGATCAGGTCGTCCTCGCCTTGGGCCGCGCCGAATCGCCACTCGGCCCACGCGGCCGCATTGGCGTCGTTCTCGACGACGACCCGGAGCCCGGTACGACGCCGGATCGCCTCCCGTAGCGGCTCGCGCCGCCAGGCCAGATGCGGCGCGAAGAGTACGGTCGCCCGGTCGGCGTCCACGAAGCCGGCGGCCCCGATGCCGACGCCCCAGATCCGCTGCCGATGGTGGTGCCGCAGCTCGGTCACCACCTCGGCGA
>Ga0209382_10000719_pt1 | contig 53430 bp, 43 predicted proteins | sample SoiMetdeltSBSDD5_FD_187599 | JGI IMG/M metagenome (GOLD analysis project Ga0209382, IMG submission 187599) | Bulk soil microbial communities from a Populus tree surrounding site in Tennessee, USA - Soil MetaG P. deltoides SBSDD5 (SPAdes) (version 2) | ecosystem: Environmental > Terrestrial >...
ATTACGTTGCGAGACAGTCCGGCTAAAGCCGGACACTACGCTGACAGGGTGCGTCAGATTTGTGGTAGCGGCGCGTAGAATCTGCGGGTAACTGAAAAAGACCGGACCGCGCGGCGGGCGCGCCGTCGGCACTGCTGGAGGCAGTCGTGAAAGAGATGTCCGTGACGGCCACGAAGCCGCTTGACGTGCGAGCAACCTCTTCGTCGGGTGTGTTGGCGTGGCTCGGTGAAGGAACGCCTGCCGCCAGGCGAAGTCTGCTCGCCGCCTCGCTCGGATGGATGCTCGACGGGTTCGACATCATGCTGTATGCGCTCGTGGTGAGCGCGCTCCTGCGAGAGTTGTCCATAACGACCGGCGTCGCGGGGCTGCTCGGTTCGCTGACGTTAGTGGCCTCCGGCATCGGGGGCATCGTCTTTGGCATCATCGCCGACCGTTACGGCCGGCGCCGTGCGCTGATTGGTAGTGTCCTGGTGTATTCGATCTTCACAGCCGCGTGTGGGTTCGCGCAGTCGACGTGGCAGTTGGGCGTGTTCAGGTTTCTGCTCGGCCTCGGGATGGGTGGTGAGTGGACGAGTGGTGCCGCGATGGTCTCCGAGACGTGGCCCGATCGACACCGCGGCAAGGCTGTCGCCCTGATGCAAAGTGCGTGGGCGGTTGGATACGCGGCAGCGGCTCTTGTCGTGGCCGTGGTACTTCCTCGATTCGGGTGGCGCGTGGTGTTCATGATCGGCATCCTGCCGGCGCTGCTCACGCTGTGGATCCGTCGCGGCGTCGAGGAGTCGGAGGTCTGGCTACAATCACGGGCACGCGGCGATCATCGCCGCGCGACGATCGCGGACGTGTTTCGCGGCCAGTTTGCGTCGACGACGGCTTTGCTGACGTTGCTCAGTACATCGACGATATTCGCGTATTGGGGTCTCAATCTCTGGGTGCCCGCATACCTGTCGCTCGATCCCGCCCGCGGTGGACTCGGACTCAGTACCGCCCTCACGACGCTGCTTGTCGTGACGATGCAGGCCGGTACGTTCCTTGGGTATGTGTCATTCGGCTACGTCGGTGATGCAATCGGACGACGGCCTGCGTTTGTGACCTACATCCTGGTTGCCGCGTTCGTCACACTGTTATACGGGATCACGACGAATCCGTGGATTCTGTTGGTGCTCGGTCCGATCGTGGCATTCTTTGGAACTGGGTTTTTCTCCGGGTTTGCTGCGGTGACCGCGGAGATCTACCCGACATCGATTCGGGCAGTGGCGCAGGGGTTCACGTTCAATGTCGGACGACTGGGGAGCGCGGTTGCGCCCTTCGTTGTGGGATCGCTGGCACAGACTCAGGGGTTTGGCGTCGCGTTCTCGATGCTGGCCGGCGCGCTCCTCGTCGGCGCCGCGACATGGATTTGGCTGCCCGAGACACGCGGTCGTAGTGTCACGGGCTGAAGACGCGTTCTATCCCGGATACCAATGGAATCGCTCGACCGCCTGAAGTCGGCCCTGGCAGATCGCTACACCGTCGAGCGGATGATCGGCTCGGGCGGAATGGCGGACGTCTACCTGACGCACGACGTGCGCCACAATCGCAAGGTTGCGATCAAGGTGATGCATCGCGACCTCGCGGAGCTCGTTGGTGTCGAGCGCTTCCTGCGCGAGATCGAGACCACGGCGAAGCTTCAGCATCCTCATATCCTGCCGCTCTTCGATTCCGGTTCGGTCGACGGCACGGTCTTCTACGTGATGCCTTACGTCGAAGGCGAATCGCTTCGCAGTCGACTGAGGAGGGAAACACAGCTTCCGATTGCCGACGCTCTCCGCATCACCACCGAAATTGCCACTGGTCTCGCCTACGCCCACCGCCACGGCGTCGTCCATCGCGATATCAAACCGGACAACGTGTTGTTTCAGGATGGTCAGGCTGTACTGGCGGACTTTGGCATCTCACTACCAAAGATCGAGGATCGCCCGCACACGCGATTGACGGAGGTCGGTGTCAGCCTGGGCACACCGAGCTACATGAGCCCCGAGCAGGTGACCGGGCAGGAAGTCGATCGGCGAAGCGACATCTACGCACTCGGTGCGGTGGCCTACGAGATGCTGGCGGGTCAACCGCCGTTCACGGGCTCGACTGTGCAGACGGTCCTGACCAAGGTGATATCGGAAGAGCCGCGGCCGGTGGTCGAGCATCGCAAGTCAGTGCCGTCCCACGTCAGTGGGGCGATCTTGAAGGCCCTCGAGAAGCTGCCCGCAGATCGATGGCAAACCGCGAGTGAGTTTGCCGATGCGTTGGCCGGTCATGGCGCACACGAGGTCGCCCGCACCGGTCGATCGAGCCGCGCGGTGATCCCGTGGGCGTTGGCGGCAGTGCTCGCGCTGGCGCTTGGATGGATCGGCTTTCGCGACGAGCGCGCAATCGTCCCGCCGAATGGCCCCGTGCGGTTCGGCGTCGAGTTCGACCGGGGCGTGGTCCCGAGCTACACACCGATCGTCCGTCTCAGCGCGGACGGCCGGCAGCTCTTTGTGTCCGCGATGGTCGAGCGGCGCGAGGAAGTGCTGCGCCGCGTACTCGATCGCGTAGGCATGGAGGTGATCAAAGGTGCCGGTCAAGGCGAACAGGGGACTGGCAACAGCCGTCCGTTCGTGTCGCCGGACGGACGATGGGTGGCGTATGCGCGACAGAAGAAGTTGTGGAAGGTGCCCGTCGAGGGAGGTACGGCGATAGAGCTTGCCACGGCCGAGTGGTCCGGCGGGAGTTGGGGGAAGAACGGCAGGCTCGTTTACACCCGTGCCTATAGCACCGGGTTGTGGACGGTGAGCGAAGGTGGCGGCGACGAACGCATGCTCACGAAGCCGGACGAGAGCAAGGCGGAGCTGGGACATTGGTGGCCACAGATTCTTCCCGACGGTGACCACGTGTTGTTTACCTCGTACCGAACACCCATCGAAAGCGCGACGATCGAAGTGCTGACGATCAGCACTGGTGAACGAAAGGTGTTGTTGACAGGAGGTGTCTACGGCCTCTACGTGACGACGGGGCATCTCCTTTTCGCGGTGGGCGAAACAATCCGCGCTGTTCCCTTTGATCTCGATCGCCTCGAAGTGCGTGGCGCTCCTGTCGCCGTTGTCGACGATGTGGCGATGAATCTCACCGATGGGGCAGCCGCATTCGACGTGTCGGAGAACGGAACGCTGGCGTACTTGCCGGTAGAGTCGTACGTCGCTGATACGGAGGTCGTGGTGGTCGATCGCAAGGGCAGCGAGTCGCTGGCGCTTCCCAAGCGCGATCGCTATAACAACCCGCGCCTCTCGCCTGATGGCGGGCGAGTATCCGTCGATATTCGTTCGGCCAACTCGATGGGTGACGTATGGGTGTTCGAGCTCGGGCGCTCTGGCGGAACGCGACTCACCGCCGAAGGCGGGCGTGATTTCGGCGCCGAATGGACGCCCGACAGCAAGGAATTGATTTTCAGCAGTGAGCGTCCGTTCTTCGATCTGTATCGTCGTGCGGCAGATGCCAGTCAACCCGCGCAACCGCTGCTGACGGGCACTTACGACCACTACACCGGCGCGGTGTCTCGTGATGGAAAGACGTTCGCGTTTTCACTCGCGGTGCCTGGTGGTGGGGAGATCTGGACCGTTCCACTCGAGGGTCAGCCCGTTGCCAAGCTGTATTTTGCCAACGGATTCAATCTCGGGCATCCGACGTTGTCGCCCGACGGCAGATGGATGGCGTACGACTCCGACGAATCAGGTCAGGGAGTCGATGTCTTCATCCAGTCGTATCCCGACGCACGGCAGAAGCGTGTGAAGGTTTCGCCTGCACACGGATCCGAGCCGATGTGGACGCAAGGAGGACGTGAGCTCGTGTACCGCGAAGGCGACAAGGTGATGGCCGTAAGCATCGACCTGACGACCGGCGCGACCGGCCCGCCGCGCGTGTTGTTCTCGGGACCGTACCCGGACAATCCCGGGTGGACGCGGCCTCGCAGCTACGACGTCACGGCCGATGGCGAACGCTTTCTTCTCACCAAGCTGCCGGGCGAGCAGCCACGGCCACGCGTCATGGTCGTACTCAATTGGTTCGAGGAGCTGCGCGCGAGGGTCCCGCGTTGAACGACTCATCCAGTCTTCGGTAACGGCTCTCAGCCGTCCCACTGTGATCACGACACACCGAGGCATCGAGGCAGCGAGGTGTTCTCAGTTAGATGTGGCATCCCGGTCAAACAAATAAGCGGGAGTTGGGAGTTGGGTGTTGGGAGTTGGAGGTTAAAAGAGTCCAGCTAGTGATGATCGAGCGAGTCCTTGCGATCGGGTAGCAGCCACACGCACACGAGGCTGACGAGTGCCATAAACGCCACATAGGCCGCAACAGCCATGGACGTATGAAACGTCTGGAATAGATAGAGCGCCACGATCGGCGCCGGACCGCCAGCAGTGATCGACGCCAACTGATAGCCGAGCGACGCGCCGCTGTAGCGGAGCGTGCCGGGAAAGCGCTCGGCGATGAAGGCAGCCTGCGGACCGTACTGAAGATCCTGGCTCGGCAGCCCGAGTGTGATCGCGAGAAACACCAGCCACATCATGCGAGTATCGAGCATCCCGAAGTAGATGAATGGGAACACCATCATCACGACGCAGCCGATCGCCGTGATCTTGCGGCGGCCGATGACGTCTGAGAGGTGGCCGAAATACGGGATCGCAGCCATCGAGACGAGCGCCTGGATCATGACGAAGCTCAAGATCAGGCTGCGATCGAAGCCGAGTTGCTGCGTCGCGTAGGTCAGCACGTACGTGGTGAAGATGTAGAAGGGCGTCTGCTGTCCCGATCGCAGGAGTGCCGTGAGGACCACCTCGCGCCAGTGGTGACGTAATACCTGCGCGACCGGAGTTCGCGCGACGCGACCCTGTGACTGCAGCCTGGCGAATACGGGTGTTTCGAGGACGCCGACGCGGATGTAGAGCCCGACGAACACCAGGGCCAGGCTCAACAGGAACGGCACTCGCCATGCCCAGTTCAGGAACGTCTCTTCACTCGAGACGAACGACGTGAGCGCGAGCGCGCCGTTGGCGAGCACCATGCCCGCCGGCGCTCCAAATTGCGCGAAGCTGGTCGTGAAGCCGCGCCGTTTCGGATCGGTCCACTCGCCCGCAATCAACACCGCGCCGCCCCATTCGCCGCCGACGCCAATCCCTTGCAGCACGCGAAAGAAGGTCAGGAGCACGGCGCCCCAGATGCCGATGCTGTTGTAATCCGGGACGAGCCCGATGCCGATCGTCGCGCCGCCCATCAGCACGAGCGTCGCAATCAATGTCGCCTTGCGGCCGATTCGATCGCCGTAGTGCCCGAAGAGCGCGGCCCCGACCGGGCGCGCCACGAAACCGACGAAATAAGTGGAGAAGGCGAGCAGCGTCGCGACATAGGGATCGGATCCAGGAAAGAACTTCTGCGGGAAGACGAGCGCCGCGGCGACCCCGTAGAGGAAGAAGTCGTACCACTCGATCGTCGTCCCCGCCGCGGAAGACACGACCGCCCGGCGCATCATCCGTCGACGTTCTACCGCATCGAGCTCGATGGTCGCACTCGTTGACGCTGTTTTAGCTGTTGCCACGCTGTTCGGTCACCTCTCAGTTTGATGCGTGAATCATACACGTCACGCCACCTCTCTAATTCCCAACTCCCGATTCCCAACTCCCAAAACGCGCGGCGACGCCCGAGTCGCGGCCGACGAACGTCAGAGGGTTCGCACCGAGGAGCGTAAGAGGGGTTCGCCTTGAAATCAGGATGGCCGATGTGTTTGGATTTGAGACATCATGTCTTTTTCTTTGTTCATGGTCGCGATGCTGCTGGTGTCACAGCAGCAGGGATCCACTACGAGTGCATCCGCGCTGAGTGGTACATGGCGGTCGACACCTGATGAGACGCCGCTTTCGTCGGCGTTCGATGAGTCCGTGTGGGGAAAGAAGGCCAAGGCGATCCGCACCGTCGAGATGGTCGTTCGCGCAGGCGGGGACGCCAGGCTGACGGTCACCCGCAAGGTCGTGGACGCGCGCGGCCGCACCGTCGTCGGCTCGAGCTCGATCGAGGAGGCGGATCTGTCGCTCGGCGCGGTGCAGAGCACGACCGGTGTGCGGTCGGAGCTCGCGGTCATGGTCAAGAAGGCCGAGCGCCGCTATCCGGATGATCCTAAAGGGACGTTCGTGCTCGAGGGACTCCGGGTGACCGTCACGACCTTCAAGGACGATCCCGCGATGCTCGAGGTGCGGGTCGACTTGCCCGAGGGCCGGGGCTCGTTCTGGGAGGCGCTGCGTCGCGGAACGGGAAAGCCGGCGACGACGAAGCCTGCGACGACGACGCCCTAACGAGGGTCGCCTTTCTTAAACTAGAGCGGCGCGCGTCAATTCCCAATTTCCAACTTCCAAGGAATCAGGCTGCTTTGGGAGTTGGAGGTTGGCGTTGACGCGTTCTTGGACCACAGGAGCACCAAGGATCAAGAACGGACCGAGGACCAAGCATGAAGAACCAAGGACCAAGTGCTAGCGCTTCAAGCCGAGTGCATCGAAAACCGCCTCGGTCACGATGTTGGACGCGGCACGCGGTGGCCGGCCGGCATTCACGGCGCCGCCCGTCGCGTACGTGAAATAGTTCTTCGCGAAGCCGATGCCGAGTCGTCTTTCCGGATCGGCGTAGCCGAACGAGCCACCGCCGCCCACGTGGCCGAATGCTGCCTCCGACGCCAGCGGTCCGGTGTCGCGACCGCGACGATATCCAAGCGAGCGACGTGCGCGTATCCAGTAGACCTCGTCCCACTCGTAACTTTGCAGCTCGATGCCGGCGCGAATGCGCGCTTCAGGCAGCACGCGCACGCCATCCAGCTCGCCCCAGTTGGCAAGCATCGCGTAGTGACGGGCCAGGCCGCGCGCGCTCATGATGCCGCCCGAGCCTGGAATCGACGCCTGTTGGACCTCGCGACGATTGAACACCTTGGCCACATATGAGCCGGCCGGTTCGCCGACCATCCGCGCATCATAGTCGGCCGGCGCGGGCGGACCGTCGGTGAGCACGGCGACGCGGTGTAGTTCGCGATCCGGCACACCCAGGTAGATGCCGTTGATGCCCAGCGGCTTGCAGATCTCGTCTTGCAGGAACTGGGCAATCGTGCGGCCGTCGACCCGCCGCAGGATCTCTCCGTTGATGTAACCGAAGTTGAGCGAGTGATAGGCCGTGCGCTGACCGATCGGATACAGCGGCTTCAGCGCGGCGATGCCGCGACACATGCGATCCCAGTCGGGTAACCAGTCAGGTGTGTAGCCAACGGGAGTCTGTGGCACGCCGGTCTGGTGCGACAGTGCATGGCGCAACGTGGCGCTGTCCTTGCCGTTCTGACCGAACTCGGGCCACACCTTCACGATCGGCATGTCGTAACTGAGCTTGTGCTTCTCGACCAGCGCCTGCATGCAGGTGGAAGTGATGCCCTTCGTCGTTGACGACAGCATGAACATCGTGTCGCCATCGACCGGCGTCTTCTTCGCCTCGTCGGCCATGCCGGCCCATGCATCGACGACCAGCTTGCCGTCGTGGTACGCCGCCACCTGCAGGCCGATCTCGGGTGTGTCGCGCACGATTGTCTCGAGCACTGCGCGCACTTTGTCGCTCGCGGCGCTGCGTGGGGTCTGCGCGGATACGGTCCGGTTCGCGAGGCTCATTGCCGCTGTGGTCATTGTCACGGCCTCGATCAGCTGCCGGCGTGTGAGACCTCTGCTGTCCATGGTCGTCCTCCTCGAATCGTGAACCGTCTGAGCCGTCTCGCGACTCCGCCGGATGCTACACCTGGACGTTATCGGGTGATCGAAAATTTAGAGTCACGAAGGACACGAAGAGTACGAAGGACACGAAGGATAGGGCCGTGGCCTTCGCACGTAGCAGGGGAGAAATCTCATGAAGACTATCGGACTTATTGGTGCGGGACACATCGGCAGCCAGGTGGCGCGGCTCGCGGTGAAGAGCGGCTATGACGTGGTGATCAGCAACTCGCGAGGGCCGGATTCGCTTTCTGGTCTCGTCGCTGAACTTGGTCCCAGGGCGCGCGCGGCCACGCCGGTCGACGCCGCAAAGGCGGGAGACATCGTCGTGGTCACGATTCCGCTGAAGAACTACCGCTCGGTACCTGTCGCGCCGCTGGCTGGGAAGACCGTCATCGACACGAACAATTACTACCCGCAGCGTGATGGCCACATTCCGGAGCTGGATAACGAATCGACGACGACGTCTGAGCTGCTGCAGGCGCATCTTCTACAGTCAAAGGTCGTGAAGGCGTTCAATCACATCCATGCCGCGCAACTCACGACGGACGGTCTGCCCGCCGGCACGAAGAACCGCCGCGCGCTGGTAATCGCCGGCAACGATCGCGACGCCAAAGCGACCGTCACGCATTTGCTCGATCAGTTCGGCTTCGACACCGTCGACGCCGGTCCGCTCAGTGAGGGTTGGCGTATTCAGCGCGACACGCCAGGCTACGGCCCGCGTCGTACAGCTGACGAGCTGCGCAAGGACCTCGCGGCGGCGAAACGCTACGCCGAGAGCCGTTGATTCACGGGCGCACGTCGGGCTCTCCCGACCACGCAACTGGGTCGCCGGCCTGATAGAGGCAACGGCCGGCACGGCGCGACCGACTTGATCGCGCCGAACATCCCTCAGCCTCCTGATTCTCTGCGTCTTTGTGGTCCTCGTGTTCTTCGTGACCTTCGTGGCGAGAACCGAACACAAGAGCAGTCCTCAGTGCCTCTCTGCCTCGGTGTGTCGTCGTCAACGTGGGACGGGCGTCGAGGCGCCTCCGCCCGAGGCGTTGCATACCGTGGCGACTACCTCACGTCTGAGACTTTTCACCGTCAGTCGTGACTGAACCAACGAAACTTCGGAAATTCTGGCCATATTCCGTCTGGCGCTTTTCGTGCACACAGCGGGCTCAACCCGAGGTCGGCTTATGCGCTCATTGGTCCGTCGTTCGTTGCTGTCAGCCGCTCTCTGCGCGATCGTGGCCGTGCAGGTATCGGCGCAGGACTCGTCCAGCCGTGAGGAGGTACGCCCCGCCATCACATCCTTCTGGGGTGATACGGGGCTGTGGTTTGTTCCCACCGCGGAAGTTCTCAAGGCTGGTGGCTGGGCGTTCGGCGCCTACCGGACCGAGCTGGATTTCAAACAGGGGTCGACCGACGTGGCCTACTACCCTGGAACGCTGGCGATTGGCGCCGGCAATCGCACGGAGATCTTCGGCGCGGTTCGCGCGGTCACCTCCATCGATCGCGACACCCGTCCGCTCTTCGCGCCCGCGAATACACCCATCGGCGGCGTCGTCAACGAGTATCCGTTCGTTCGAGATCGATGGACTGGCAACAACTTCGGCGACGTGTACGTTGGGACCAAGATCAACCTGGCCTCCGAGTATCGTCGTCAGCCGATGGCGATGGCGCTGCGCGGCACCGTGAAGCTGCCGACGGCCGGCGAGGACAACGTCGGCACCGGGCAGTTCGATTACTTTGTCGATGCGGTGATGAGCAAGGAATTCAAGAGTGGCGTCGAGCTCGCCGGCTTCGGCGGCTATGCCTTCCGCGGCGACCCCACCGGTGTGAGCTTGTCTGACGGTTTCCGCTGGGGTTTCGGGATGGCATTCGGTACGCGATCGAGCCTTCGGCTCACGACCGAGCTTCACGGCGAAGTTCCCGTCAGCGACACGGTGCTGGTCGCGCCCGGTGCGATCGTCGGAGTCGACGGTTCGATTTCACCCATCGTCTCACAGCTCGACTCACGTGTGAATGCCGCCGCTGGCCTGACGTGGCAGCATCCGAACGGCATGCTGATCGGCGTCGGTGCGAACTATCGCGTTGGCCTCGAGGGGCAATCGGCAGTGGGACTGCAGCTTCGTCTCGGCTTCCACAGTGGCGTGCGGATCTTCTCGGCGCCGCCACCGGTGCCGCCCGCACCGCGTCGGGTGGAGGCGGAACCTGCGCCGCCGCCCAAGCCCGTTGCCGCCGCTCCGGCTCCGGTGCCGAAGCCGGATGAACCCGAGTCGCGTCCGTTGCCCCTGCCTCCGCCTAACCGCCCGCCCAGCGTGCAGGCGCAATGCGATCCCTGTCGCGTCGAGGTCGGCCAGTCGGTGACGCTTCGCACCACGATCCAGGATCCCGATGGCGACACCGTGCGTTCGTTCTGGGCAGGACCGTCAGGAGTGATCGCCAACTCGGGAACGGCAACAACACAGTGGCGCGCGCAGGCGGCGCCGGGCAAGGTGGTGCTCACGGTGAGGGCCGAGGACGGTCGCGGGGGAACCTCGTCGGAGACCGTGACGATCGAGGTGGTGCCGCTGCGCGTGCTCGCCGATGTGCAATTCGCCCTCGATAGTTCCGAGCTTCGACCCGACGCCGTCAAGACGCTGACCGCGGCGCTGAAGGCATTGAACGACTCGCCCTCGATGAATCTGCACATCGAAGGATACGCGAGCCCGGAGGGGCGGCCCGAGTACAACAAGGCTCTCAGCGAGAGGCGCGCGCGCGCGGTGCAGGAGTACCTGACGAAGCGTGGGATCGCGGCCTCGCGTTTGACGATCGCGGCCTATGGCGAAGAGCGTTTGAGGTACGACAGTTCGCAGGAAGCGACGCGCGCGCTCAACCGGCGTGCGGCGCTGATCATCGACTGATTCGGCATCGAGAGATTCGACCTCAATACGTTCGCCACTACGTAGAGCGGGGCTTTCCTGTCCACCGTAGCCTTTGGCGAAGGTGGAAGCCCCCGCGGCGTTCCCCCGGCGAGGCCCGCGGCGCGACGCGCGCACGTGGTCAAACTGCCTCGCACGCACACAGCAGTCTTCACAGCAGCGTAGCGGCGGGTCGTTCCTGGCCTGAGCATCGTCGAAGGTAGCCTGCGCACGCGGCGCACTGGCGGTGGGCTCAGCCGCGTTTGGCGAGAACTTCGAGCCCCCGCAACAGGAGATCGATCCCGAACTGAAACAGTCCGTCCTGGTCGTCCGCGGTCAAATCTTCCGCCAGTTCGACGAGGGTTGGGTACTCGTCACGCGGCAGCGTTTTGAAGACCTGACGCGCCTGTGCGAACACCTTGCGGCGGTTCGAGCCGGGTGCGCCGGCGAACGCGGCAAAGCGCGCTTCGTCGGCGGCGAACTCGGTGACGAAGTTGTTGGCGTGATATGCCGCACGAGCGGCGTCCTTTCGTGAGAAGCCGGCCGAGCGCAGCACCCGTAGCACGGCTTCGATGTGGTGGAGTCGACGTGGCCCGAAAGGCGGGGTGATCGCGAGTACCCTGGCCGCGTCACGATGCGCAAGCAGGCCGCGTCGGACGTTCAAGGCGATCTCTGTGAGCTGCTCCTTCCATCCGCCCGATCCCCGGGGCAGTGGAATCTCTCCGCTGATCTCGTCGCCCAGCAGAATGAGCAATTCGTCCTTGTTCCGGACGTGGCGGTACAACGACGCGGCTTTGACATCCAGCCGCTCCGCCAGCCGGCGCATCGTCAGTTCCTCGAGTCCGACTTCGTCGAGCAGCGCGAGTGCCGTCTTGACGACCTGCTGCTGATCGAGCGTGCGGCGCTTGCGCGGGCGGTCGGCGTGTTTGTAAGGGATGATTCTCATCCGCCTGGGCTGGTGATAGTAGCAGCGTCGAGCTTGATTCCGCTACGATGTTCGCAATAAACTAACACTGTTCACATATAGCAACTACTGTTCACATCAATCAGATGGAGGCAACCATGATCGCGGCACAAAAGGCGTACAGAGGCGTGGCGATGGAGGGTGTGATTGCCACGTGGTACACGAAGAACACCGGGCGCGATTTGCGGCGCTTCAAGGAAATGGCGCAGGCCGTGGCGAGACGCGCGCCCGCCGGGGCTCGTGTTCTCGAGGTCGCGCCTGGTCCCGGGTATCTGTCGATCGAGCTCGCGCAGCGCGGCTACCGCGTGACCGCGCTCGACATCAGCAAATCATTCGTTCACATAGCACAGCAGAATGCGGCAGCGGCTGGCGTTCCCGTTGACGTGCGTCTCGGCAATGCGTCCGCGATGCCGCTGCCCGATGCATCGTTCGACTTCATCGTCTGCTCGGCGGCATTCAAGAACTTCAGCGACCCGATTGGTGCATTGAACGAGATGCACCGTGTCCTCGAACCGGGCGGTCAGGCGTCGATCTTCGATTTGCGAAAAGACGCAGGGCGCGACGAGATCGATGCAGAGGTTGATCGCATGCAGATGTCGCCGTTCAATGCGTGGATGACCCGACTGACGTTCCGCTTCTTGCTCCTGAGGCGCGCCTACACGCATGAGGCGATCCAACGCATGGCCGCGGCGAGCCGTTTCCGTGGCTGCGAGATCATCAGGGATGGAATCGGGTTCGAGCTTCGTCTGACCAAGGCTCGTTGATTGGAATCTGCGTATGATGCGGAGCGTTGTGGCCACGCCCTTAGGCGCGAGGAACTTCAGTATCGGATAGCATGCCGTCGCGATCGGTGACATGAGACTGACGGCCGATGAACGCCACGTGCTCGCGCGGCTCGTGGCCAATCCGATCTACGAGCTGATCCCACTCGGCACCGCGCGTGACCACGCGGCGGCATTGCCATCCGGCGCGCCAGTGACTGTGACGACCTCCGTACGTCTGGGTCTCGACGCCACGCTTGGCCTGGCGGAGTGGCTGTCGTCGCGGGGTCACGAGGTCGCACCGCACGTCGCAGCGCGTTTGATTCGCGATCGCGCGCACCTCGCCGACGTGTTTGCGCGCATGCGCGCAGCCGACTTGCGCAAGATTTTCGTCGTCGGTGGCGATGGTCCGCCTGTCGGTGAAATCGCCGATGGACTCTCACTCCTGCGGTTGTTCAACGACCTCGGTCACTCGTTCGACGAAGTCGGCGTGCCTGGGTATCCCGAGGGTCACCCGAAGATTTCCGACGATGTGTTGTTGCGCGATCTGCGGGAGAAGCAGCGGTATGCGCATGCGATGACGACGCAGATGTCGTTCAATCCTGGTGCGGTGGGGAAATGGATCGCGCGGATTCGCGGTGATGGGATCACGCTGCCGATTCATCTCGGCGTCCCGGGCGCGGTGGAGTTGCGCCGCCTGATGACGATCGCCGCGCGGATCGGGGTTGCCGATTCGACGCGGTATCTGCTGAAGCATCGGTCGCTGCTCGGTCACCTCATGCAGCGCGGCTCGTTCGGGGCTGACGCGTTTCTGCGGAACCTCGCGCCGGCGCTTTTGGCTCCGGGGGCCGACGTGGGCGCGCTGCACGTGTTCACGATGAACCAGGTGGAGCAGACGATGGCCTGGCAGCGCCGGATGTTGGAGGAATTGCGCGAATCGAAATAGCCGTCAGAATGCCGCGAAATTCGACATCCGTGGACCGCGGAGTACAATCGGGATCCACACAGAGTCGGGGCGTAGCGCAGCCTGGTAGCGCACCTGCCTTGGGCGAAGAGCCTCCCTTTCCAAGCGTTACATCAGGAACACTCGTGTTCAGCGTTTTCAACAACTTGGGGCATCTGCTTTCGCTCGAGCGATAACTCCAAGCACGTCAACAACAAGAGTTCTGGGACAGTTTCGGGGCAGTTGTACTCCGCAGAAACTTCATCCGCACCACGTGGGCCGCGTCTGCCAAGTCGCAACGATATGATCTCATCATTTCTTGGACGTGCTTCGGCTAGATTCCGGTTTCTGACGGCCATGGAGGATCCATGTTGCAGCTGGCACAGAAACCGAGCGGCGCGCGTTCATGCGTGCAGCTATCGCTGATCAGAACGCCGAGCGCGATGCGATTTTCAAACCAGCGTTCCAAGGGAAGGAACTCCCGCATTTGATCGTGACTCAGCTCGTACCATTTGTAGACTGGGACTTCTACAACGTGACGAGCAACAGAGAGGGAATTGTGTGTCCCTAGGGTCTTCTGGCAGGCGCTGAACGAAGAGTCAGAACGTCCTCTCCACCAGCCAGTACGCGCCCGCGAAAACTACGAGCCATGAGCACACCGGCGCAAGACGGACGCGCAAAGCGGGCCGGGCGTTCAGATGCCGCAAGAGCGGCCACACCAGCATCGCGACACCCAGTTGACCGGCCTCCACTCCCGCATTGAACCACGCGAGTGGCGCCACGATATCCGTGCCGCCCGCGCCGATACCGAGCTCCTGCAGCGCTCCGGCGAAGCCAAAGCCATGAACGAGGCCGAACGCGAACGTGAGCTTCCAGCGCGAGTTCACCTGGCCGCGCACCAGGTTCTCGACGCCGACAGAGACGATCGATAAGGCGATGATCGGCTCCACCACCGCCCCCGGTATGCGGACGAGGCCCAGCACCGCAAGCGACAGCGTCAGCGAATGCGCGACGGTGAACGCGGTCACGGTCTTAACGACGCCGCTCAAGCGCTGGAGGCCCAGCAGGAGCGCCGCGAGGAAGAGCAGGTGATCGTAGCCGCTTAGGATGTGGTGCAATCCGAGTCCGAAGAATTGACGCGCGATCGACGAGCTGGCGGGCTCGTCGCGGAGATCGACGTCAACCTCAGTCAGATGGGTGTCGAGCATGCGCTCAGCGAGCCGACGGCCAGCCGTTCCGTGGACGGTCACCAGCTCACGATGGCCACGCGCCAGGCGCTCGGGAACCTCGGAATGGATCGTCAAGCGCGAGCCACTCGCGCGATTGAAGACGAGCGTGACCCTCATACCGGCCTCGCCATCGGCCGCCTGCTTCTCGATCGTGCCCGGCAGACGGGCGCCGTCGAGCATCAGCTCGATCGAGTCCGCCGCAAACGCACCGAGCGCTCCGCCAGAGACGCCGGCGGCGATGCGGGCATCGGCAGCTGCCAGTGACAAGACCGCGACGATCCGGCCGGGTGCAATCTGCACGTCGAGTGCGCTGAGACCAGGATCGTGTGCGTGTGCCGCAGCCGGAAGTCCCAACGTGAGAGCCGCTGCGATGAACGCAGCGGCTCTCGAGACGAGTGACGCAAGAACGCTAGCCGTCTTGACCGGCTGGGTTCGTCGAAAATGAGTCAAGTCTTCCCCCCGGTCAAGACGGCTCGCCCGCGCAGCGCGCGGGCAGGAGATACTGCCATCTAGCGAGGCGGAGCCACATGTTCGTGGGTCCACGGCGAAGCCTCGCTAGCGTCAGGGATGCGCGTGCCGGCGCCCGTTCTGCGGTGTGGACTCGTACGGGAAGACCTTGTTGAACGCCATGTCGTTCGCATTGACGTTGTCCCCCGCGGGGCCACGAATGATTGGAGGGCTCGTGCGCAGGTCGCTGATCAGTGCCGTGACCGCGATGTCGACAACGTCGTCTCCGAACCGCCGTCCGTTCGGCCATCCTCCCGGAACGACGCCGTCGCCGAAGCCAGGCTGGATCCTGCTGATGAGGACATCCTTGCCGAAGATGCTCAAGGGCGAGAAGCCCACGTCGTCGGGGTTCGTCGGATGTGAGGGACCACCACCCGCGAGCCGGGCCGATTCCGTCGAAAGATCCACCTTGATGACGTCAGGGATGAAGATCCCGGCGATGTCCGTGCGGCCCGTTTCGATCCCCGGGATGTCGGGCTCGAGCACCAGGCGATTCAGGAGCTTCGCGAGCTCGGGATTCCGTGCGTACTTCTGGAACAGTGCCTTGTCGCTCGACGGGCTCGTCCTGCTATACAGATCCTTGTCCTCAATCGCCACGAGGCCCTCGTTGAACAGCGGGTTGCCCTGCCGCGCCACCTGGACCCAGTCGCCGAAGACATCCGGTCTTTTGAGACCGTCGTGCAGGATCGTGAAGCGCTCGCGGCTCGTCGTCGCGTAGACGCCGGCGATCTGCTGGTCCCCGCCCAGTTCGTCGACCGGAATCGCCAGTGCCATCAGATGCAGGTTGAACCCGCCCTGGGAATCCTTGCCGGGGCTGCGGAGCTTCAGCAGATCGAAGATGGACTGGATGTCCGCAAAAAAGCCGTCGTCGCGCTGGCCCGCGAAGGCGATGTAACCGCCGTCCAGCGTCGCGATGGACTGCCGGGTGTACCGGTCGAGTTCGGCGAACGTGGCGACGCCATCCTTGGCGGGGTTCTCGCCGTTGTCACCCTGGTTGTAGAAGGGTGTCGCGTTCCCCTGGTTGTTGGGCGGCACGACGCCCTCCCCGAGGGGCGTGCGGTCGCCGGTACGATTATCGACTTTCGTGACCGTGTAGTACTGCGTCAGATTCTGCGCGGCATCGTCCACATTCTTGATGACGTTGAGGTACGACTGGAGAATCGTCTTCTTGTTCTTGAATACCGTCTTGAAACGGAACTCATACGAGTACGTCGGTTTGCCGGCGGCGACGTCTGCGCCTGTCGCCACATGAATGGCGTAGAGCACGTTATCGTCGAAATTGAACTTGTTCGGCCCGATGCCTGGCTCCTCGAACGGGTAGACCCCGAGGGCAGTGACGAGTGACTTACGGCCGTTCTCGTCCTGCACGAAGGCGTACACATCGGTGGTGTTGGCGGCATCGTCCAACGTGATGAGCGGCGCGTCCATGTGACTGGACGCACGAGCGGCGGTGGGTGCGAGCAGCAGCACTCCTGCTGCTGCCGCGAATGTCAGTGTCCGGTGGAACAGTCTCTTCATCTCAGTTCTCCTTCGTTCTCGGTCAAGTGGCGAGTGAGCTCAGTGGTCTCGGAGGGCAGCAGCGTCGCTCGGAGCCGCTCGGCCCTCTTCAGCCACCGTTTGGCTTCGCGATGGCGTCCCGACGCGGCATCGATGACACCGGCGTGCAGGAAGAGCCGCGCGTCTTGCGTGCCTTCCGCGAGGGCACGCACCATGACTTCGCGAGCCTCGTCGATTCGACCACTTGCGGCGAGCGCCCACGCGTGGGCGTCCAGCGTGAAGACGTCGGCGCGCGTTTTCAGCTCCTCTGCGGCAAGGGCGATCGCCTCTGGCAGCTCTATCCGGCGAGTAGCCAGGTATAGGGAGTAGGTGCGCGGATCGCTGATGCTGCCGCGCTTTTGCAGCTCCTGTTCGGTCACGTCCGCTTCAGCGCGGTTACCCTGCACCCGCAGAGCGTCCGCCAGCGTCCACTGATACTCGGGCAAAGGATTCAGGTTCGCGGCCCGGCGAAGCACCGGGAGTGCGTCGGACGGTCGGTTCGTTGCCATCAGAACGCGCCCTTGAGCCAGCAGCGCCGCCGCATAATCGGGCTCGTAACGCAGCGCGGTCTCGGCAGCCGTCACCGCATCACGGAGCCGACCCGCCTGGAGTTCGTACGCCGAGAGTCGCGTCCACGCCCACGCCGACGATTCCGGGTCGCGCGGGCTGGCCGACGAAATCGCCAGACGCATCGCGTCAGTCGCGCCATCGAGGTCACCCTTCAGCCACCTGAGGTGCGCGGCCCGCGTATAGGATTGGTAGAACGGCTTGAGGTCGAGCATCTTCTGGTACGCCTCGCCCGCTTCTGAGAGGCGGCCCTGCTCCATCAGCGCATCTCCGAGCAACCCGTAGTCGAGGACGACGGTGCGCTTCGCCACCAGCACGCGAGCGACTTGTTCCGCTTCACGGAATCGATGGAGCTGGTGCAGGACGTGGCCTTTCAGGAGCAGTGCCGCTGTATCACCTGGATAGCTGGCGGTGAGGCATGCGGCCGTCATGTCGGCCAGGGTGTAGTCGCCTGCATCGTTGCTGACCCGTGCGCGTGCCACATACAGGTATCCGAGGCGCTCGAGCGCATCCCTCGCCTGGGCGCCGTTGCGCGCCTCCTGTTGCGCCAGGGCGATTGCTCGATCGCGGTCGTTCCATTCCTGTCCACGCGCGAGGGCGACTGTGCAGGAATCGGGGCTCGTTGTGGTTGTGGCGGTTGTTGCGTTCTGTTTACGCTCGCAAGCCGCGACAACGGTGAGGGAGAGCAGAAGACACGGGAGAATGAATGTCCAGCGGTTCATGACATAGCACCTGCGCAAAACATTTATCTCTACGGTCGCCAGCCTTTGTCGGATGTGTGAGGTTCATCGGAGTTCGCTCGCTGAACCTCGACTGGAATGGAAGTCGCCTGCCGATGCCCTGCAGGAGCGCTGGGCCGGTCTAGCCGGCTTGACCGCCTGGTTTCGTGACAAATGAGTCAAGTTTTCCCCGGTCAAGACGGTTCGCCCCGCAAAGCGGGGCATAGCCAACACTGTGACTAGCGAGGCGGAGCCACTCCTACATGCTCGCTGGTCTGAGGCGCAGCCTCGCTAGGGAGTACGGCCCACGCCTCGAGACTCCAGTACTGCAGTCGTCTCGCGCACGAGCGCGGCGAACAGGTCCGCCGCCCGGTGGTACCGCAGCAGCGGCGTGCTTTGACCGGCCCAGAGCGAGATCAGGTCGACCCGGTCTCGTGCAATTGCCTCACGCCGCAGAGGCGACAGCAGATCGGATTGCACTGGGTACGGGAGAGGTGGGGGCATCGTCTCGAGCAGCGACGCCAGTCGATTGCGCAGTCCACGCGCCAAACGGCCGGAGAATCCTCGCGTCAACAGAGTGTCGTGCCGACCCGGACCAAACAGGGCGGCGCGATGCCCGGGCGCGGCATTGGACTCGTCGCACGCCAGGAACGCCGTGCCAACCTGAGCGCCGTGGGCGCCGAGGGCGAGCGCCGCGGCGATGGTCCGCCCATCGGCGATGCCACCGGCCGCCACCATCGGCAGTCGGACGGCATCGGCCACACGCGGCACGAGGGCGAATGTGCCCGTAAGGCTCGCTTCAGCCGACCGCAGAAACGAGGGCCGATGCCCGCCGGCTTCAAAGCCCGAGGCGACCACCAGGTCGAGGCCACCAGCTTCGAGCGCGAGCGCTTCGTCCACCGTCGTTGCCGCGCCCATGGTCACGATACCGCGCGCACGGCACGCCTCGACGAGCGCGTGATCGGGCACGCCGAAGACGAAGCTGATCACCGGCACCCGCAGGTCGATGAGCGTGTCTGCCTGGCTCTCGACGCTAGGCTGGGCACCGAGGCGCGGCCCTGGGGGTTCCACGCCGAGCTCACGGTAGAGCGGGAGCAGCGGTCCGAGGGCGGTGGCGAACTCTGCGGCCGTGACCGCCGCAGCGCCGGGATCCTCGGTCGACACCCACAGATTGACCGCGAATGGCTGCGCGGTCCGCTGGCGAATGCCGGCGACCACGCTGCGGATGGCGTCTGGTGTCAGTCCCTGGGCACCGTAGGATCCGAGGCCGCCGGCGTTGGACACGGCGGCAGCCAGGGCCGGCGATGAGAGTCCGCCGCCGAACGGCCCCTGCACGATGGGATAGCGCACGCCGAGACAGCGCGCGGCGGGCGAGTCGTACCACGCCGTCATGGCCTGGCCTCCGCGGTCAGGTCGATCGCTTCACCAGCGGCCGGCATGAGCGCCTCCGTCGACGTGCAGCACCTCGCCCGAGACGAAGGTGGCCCCATCCAGATACAGCACCGCCTCGACGATCTCTTCTGGCGTGCCCAGGCGAGCGATCGGGTGGAGCTGTTTCAAGAAGCCGTGGGCCTCTGGCTTGTGCATCGGCGTGTCGATAATGCCGGGAGCTACGGCATTGAACCGGATGCCCTCGACCGCGTGCTCGATGGCCAGTGCCTTGGTCACCCCGTTGAGCCCGGCCTTGGTGAGAATCGGCAAGGCCGCCGACACCCCAGCGACCGGTTGATCGGCCAGGCTCGTGGTGATCGTGACGACGTGGCCGGCACGCTGGGCCCGCATCCGCCGCACTGCGGCCTGGGTCACGTGGAGGAACCCGGTGAGATTGGTGGCCACCAGGGCAGCGAAGTCGTCCGGCGTGTAGTCCGTGAAGGGCTTGGGAATGAAGACCCCGGCGTTGTTGACGAGCAGGTCGAGCCCGCCGAACCGCTCGGTGGCGTCGATGACGCGGGCCGCCACGTCTGGCTGCGCGATGTCACCGTCGACGAGCGACAGCGCCTCGGAAGGCGCCAGCGTGCCAGCGGTCGAGATGCGTCGCGAGTTGGCGACCACGTGGTGGCCTCGTTCGAGAAAGGCGCGCGTCAGCGCCAGACCGATTCCGCTCGAGGCGCCGGTCACGATGATGGTCTTGGATGGCATGTGCGATCTCCTGTGTCACGGTCCCGTGTCGATGGGATATAGTTACCTTAGGAAACCAACTAGCCCATTGCAACCAAATTGCCGATGGCTATTGCACAATGCGGTTTCGGTCCGGTAACCTGGAGGGCGCGATGGTTCCTCGACGCAAGACCCGCGTGGCGGCCCCGCCGGCGGTATGCCCGTTGACGACCTGCATGCGCCTGCTGGGCGGGGCATGGACGCCCAACGTCCTGTGGTACCTGCGGGAATCGCCGCGGCGCTTCTCAGAGCTGAAGAGCGATCTGCAGGGCGTCTCCGCCAAGACGCTCAGCGCGCGCCTTCGCAAGCTGGAGCAGGACGGCGTGCTCCATCGCGACGTGAAGCCGACGTCGCCTCCCACGGTGGAGTATCGCCTCACGGCGCTTGGTGGCCGCCTGATCCCCGCCATTGAAGCGATCGTGGAGGTGGGGCATGAGCTGAAGCGCCTCAGGGCGCCGCGCTAGAGCGACATCAGTGCGGCCTGCCGGCGCGAGCGCACGCGCACCACTCCTGGCCGGCCTGCCTTCGGGAGCCACGCGCGCGTCAGCAACTCGATCAGAGACTCGAGGCAGTGGTCAGTGGCCGAGTCGAAGCTGACTGAGTGGACTCGCCGGTTCATGGACGGCCGTGGTACACGCTCATCTGCGGCCGCGGCTATGGCTCCTCGGTCATCGTCATCGAAACGCGCTCAGCTGCATCGAATAGAGCCCGAGCAGCAGCGCCAGTTGCATCGTCCATCGGGAAGAAGCACTCGACGCGCAATTCTTGAAGCGTGATGTCCTGCGGCGTCCCAAGCACCGTAACGGCCGAGAAGAAGTTGAAGGTGTGTCCGCGATGCCCGAAACTCACCGGCACAACGGGGACCAGCGGCGTTTCGAGATCCGGCGTACTCAACCGCTTTGGGACGCCGGCATAATCGAGTACCTCTGACAGAAGCTCCTGTCCTGCGTCATCGAGAGTTCCACCAAGCGCTTCGCGATGCACACGGCGGATGAGGGTTTGTGCCACCGCCTCCCAGTTTTCGACGAATGGCCGCAACCCGTCTGGATGGAACATGAGGCGGAGTATGTTGCCCGCGCCGTGTGGCGTCCGCCCATCCAGCAACATTGAAAAAAAGCGCGTCGCCGCGCCGTTGGTCGCAACGATGTCCCAGTGTCGGTTCATGACAACCGCGGGAAAGGGCTCCTGTTGTTTCAGGATGGCATCGATTGCGGTGCGGACTGGCACAAGCTCGCGATCGTCGAGTGTTGACTCCCGGAACATCGGGGCAAAGCCCGCCGCGAGCAGCAAGGCATTCCGTTCCCGCAATGGCACGTCCAGCGTATCCGCCAACAGGAGCACCATGTCGCGGCTCGGTTTCGCTCGGCCAGTCTCGAGAAAGCAAACATGACGCGGCGAGACCTGTGCCTCGTGTGCGAGGGCCAATTGGCTCAAGTTCCTGGCTCGACGCCAGTACTGCAGCAGCGCCCCGACCGCGGCGCGTCCCTCACCGGGTGCGTATACGTGTTCCATGGACGGCGGCGTCTAGTGTCCGAAGGGCCTCGGCTGCGGGCTCCGGTGCAAACTCTGGCGTGTGAACGGCGTACGTCGTGTCGATCATTTCTGCACCACGCTGTCACGAAAGGAGCGCCAAATCGCCAGGAACTCGGCCTGGACATCCGCTGGGTATCTCTTCTCGCTCATGCCGTCCGAGATGATCTTCATGAAGGTCGACCAGTTGGCTTCCGTGATGCCCAACCCATCGTGGACCGGCGTCATCGGGCGACCGATATACGCGCAGGGACCGCCAGTCTTCTGACAGATCAGCTCGACGACCAGTTGGAACTGCTTCTGCTGGCTGTCCTTCCCGTGTCCGCCGAACATGCGGGAAAGCTCCGGATGTAGCGCCACGCGAGGAAACACGAGTGCAATGTAGGAGGCAACGCCATCGTACCCGCCGAGACGGTGGTAGAGCGTCGGGCGCGGCTCCGCGGTCTGGGCGAGCGCTGACACGATCAGCGTGCCACACAGAATTGCGCCCAGGATGGCCACTCGGCAGCCGCGAGCGCGCATGTGTCTTCTGAAAAAAGTCATGTGAGGCTCCTTGAGTCGCCCAGTTAATTGGGCCGAGCCTCAGTATTGAAGGTAGTCGTGCGCCGCTCAATTCCCTACGAGGTAAGCGAAGGAGCTCATGTCGACGTGGGCGTTATCCGGGGTAGTCGCTCGCCGAGGCGACGAGCAGCACCTCCATGCCTTCGTCGGTCCAGATCTCGCCGTGATCGCTCTCGGCATCCGCGTGGTGGAAGTCGCCCGCCCGCAGGACCCGGCCTTCGACGATCAGCGAGCCGCTGATCACGTAGCACTCCTCCGGCCCGGAGTGCCGATGGGCGGGATACCGGGCGCCCGGCTCGCCCTTGAGCAGCATCGTGACCCGATCCCGCGCCCGGTCGATCGCGAGGACCTTCATCCGCACGCCGGGCACGGTGGTCTCGACCCATTCCCCGTCGGTGGAGGTGATGGTGTGGTTGAACGGCGCGGCAACCCTGGCGAGCAATGCGTCCCGCACCTCTGGAGACGGCTCCTCGCCGCTCGCGCTCGCCGCGATCTCCACGCTCGTGTCGTATAGGTGAGCGACCTCCGCGCGCACGCTGGGAGGCAGGGCGGTTAGGCGAGCCTCCAGATCCCAGCGTTCGTCCGGGTCGAGCGCGCCGATCGCGTCGGCAAGGACCAGAGCCTGGATGTCGTCCGGGATCATACGGCGTGCTCCAGCTTTCCTCGCATGGCGATCACGCCCGCGCGGATGCGCGTCTTCACGGTCCCCAGCGGCAGTCCGAAGCGTTGCGCGAGCTCGCTGTGAGTATATCCCTCGAAAAAGGCCGCTTCGATAAGCTGCCGCTGTTCCGCCGGGAGGCCGGCCAGCGCGCCGGCCAGCGTCCAGCGCCTCTCAGCATCCAATACGGCGGCCTCCGGGGTCGGCCCGTCTATGGCGAGCGCCTCGACTGCGGCCACGTCGATCGCGGGCGTGTCCACGTGGGCGCGGACCCGCCGGGCCCGCAGGCGATCGATCGAGCAGTTGCGCGCCACGCGCACCATCCACGCCAGCGGCCCGCCCATCCGCGCGTCGTAAGTCTCGGCTCGCGTCCACACCCGGACGAACGCCTCCTGCAGGATATCCTCTGCGTCCGCGCGATCGCGGACGATGCGCAGGACGAGACCGAAGAGCAGCCGGCTGTGGCGATCGTACAACTCCGCCAGTGCGGCGGTATCGCGCGCGGCGATGCGCTGCAGGAGGCCGAGGTCAGTAGGATCGCTGGCGTGCATCAGGCGAGTGCCGACCAATTCTTAGACGCAAATTCCAATCGTGGCTCAACCGTAGGTGTCGGTGAATGCGGAATTCACGAAACGACTTCAGTACTCTGCGTGAATTCGCGCTCGCGGTGATGGACCAAGTCATTTGCGTGGCAGCTTCCGATCGAGGAAGTCGAGCATGAGCGCCGCGATCTCGTCGCCCTTGTCCTCCAGCGCGAAGTGGCCGGTGTCGAGCAGGTGCAGTTCCGCGTCGGGCAGATCGCGCAGGTACGAACGCGCGCCGTCGGCCGGAAAAATCACGTCATTCGTTCCCCAGACGATGAGGGTCGGCGGCTTGCGAGAGCGGAAGAATGCCTGGAACTGCGGATATAGAGCGACGTTGCTGCCGTAGTCCTTGAACAGGTCGAGCATGATCTCGTCGATGCCTGGCCGGTCGAGCAGCGCCTGATCGTGCAGCCAGGCGTCCGGTGCGACCCGCGACGGATCGGGCACCCCGTCGAGGTACTGGGATTTCGTCGCAGCCAGGGTCAGCCCCGCACGCAGGGCTGCGCGATGCGCGTCGGAACCATCGGCCCAATAGGCCTTGATCGGATTCCAGAATTGCTTGAGTCCCTCCTCATACGCGTTGCCGTTTTGTACGACGAGTGCCGTGATGCGTTCGGGATGCCTGAGCGCTAGACGGTAACCGACCGGTGCGCCGTAGTCCTGCACATACAGCGCGTAGCGCTCAACAGCGAGCTGATTCAGCAGGCCGTCCATCAGCTCGGCGAAGCGCGCGAAGCTGTACTTGAACTCGTGACGGTCCGGCGTGCCGCTATGACCAAAGGCCGGATAGTCGGGCGCGATCACGCGGTAGCGATGCGCGAGCGCCGGAATCAGGTTGCGGAACATGTGCGACGAGGTGGGAAAGCCGTGCAGCAACAGGACTGCCGGCGCATCCGCCATGCCCGCCTCGCGATAGAAGACGTCTATGCCGTCGACCTTGGCCGTGCGAAAGCGGGTAACGGCCGACTCCGCGCGCACTGCCCGCGCCTGCGCCTCCGCGAGGGCTGCCGGCGGAATGGCCGCCGACAGCGCGCCGACCATCACAAGCATCGATATCGCCGGGTAACGAATTCTGAATCGCATTGGCTCTTCTGTGGCAGGGTCGAAGGAATCCGGTCATATAACCTCGATAACCAAGTATTTATTCCGCCCTTGTTCCTCGGAAGCCATCCGGCGGACTTCCTTATCACTCGCGCCTCCGCAAGGCGCGCCTATCGAGATGATCGACGACGGGACGTCGTACGCGGCGTGGCTCGAAGGAGTGCAGCTGCTGCACGCCACGACCGCACAGAAGCTCAGGCGTCGCTTCGGCCGAGCGGCGCTGATTCTGTTCTCTCAGCGCTGACCTCATCTGCGCGCTGTCCGCTCGTACTGAATACGAGGTCGGCAGGCTGGGGGCTTCACGCGCGGAGCCAATTCGAAACGATCGGTCGGACGTTGCTATGGATCGCGGACGGTTCGAGCTGTCTGCCGATGCTGCGACCCACCGGGCGAGCACCGAGCGAGTCGCGGCAAACAGCAGTAATTGAAACCATGAGGGTTGCCATGTTGAAGCAGAGTAAAGGGTGGATCGCCCGCGCAGTGTTGATAGTCGTGACAACGTTGCCGGTCTGCGTTCTTGCACAAGACACGACGGTCCGAGACACCGAGTCGGACGACCGCCGACGCAAGTCGCGCAACAACGGCAGGGTCCTGCGCGACAGCGACGGCATTCCACACATCGCGGCCAGGACCGAACGCGAGGTGATATACCTGCAGGGCTTCACCCACGCGCAGGACCGCCTCTTCCAGATGGATGTCACGCGTCGGCAGGCCGAGGGCACGCTGGCCGAGCTGCTCGGCGCGGGGGCGTTAGCAAGCGATGTCCAACTGCGCACCTTCGGCCTGCGCCGCGCCGCCGAACATTCGCTCCCCATCCTGTCTCAGAACGTGCGCAACGCGCTCAGCGCCTACGCCGACGGCGTCAATGACTACGTGGCGCGCAATTCGTTGCCACCCGAATACGCGGCGCTCGAGATCACGACGTTTCGCCCGTGGGCACCGGTCGATTCACTGAGCGTCCTCAAGTTGATCGGCTTCGGCCTGTCCTTCGAGCTGACCGATCTGGATCGCACCACGCTCCTGGCGCAATACCAGGCCGCAGGCGCCGCACGAGGGTTCGACGGGGCGGCGCTGTTCTTCGAAGACGTCAGCCGCCTCGCGCCCTTCGACAATGCGGCCACACTGGCCAGGGACTATCTCGCGAACTTGGGCTCGCTGCCATTCGTGCAGGCGGCACTGAGGAATCCCGACGATGAACGTGGGAGCAACGAGTTCGTGATCTCGGGGCAACACTCTCGTACCGGCAGCCCTATCCTGGCCAACGATCCGCATCTGGAGCTCACCGCACCGGCGATCATCGCGTCTGTTCCGCGAACGCATCCCCGACTCGCAGTGCGTAGTGTCCGACAACTCGAGCGACGCATTCGCGCGCTCACGGCGTGGTTCCGTTACAGATGCTGCTCGCGGCGTTGTTTGGATGGCTCGAGCGAGAGCAACGCGATGTGATCGCGTTTCTTCGCGAAGAGAATCGCGCACTAAGAGCGCAATTGGGCGCTCGCCGACTGCAATTGAACGATGGGGAACGTCGGCGCCGGCCGTCCTCGGCCAGCGGCTCGGACGGGCCGTATTGCGCGAGGTGGCAACGCTCGTGACGCCCGGCATCATTCTTCGATCGCATCGCGAGCTGATTGCACGGAAATGGACCTACACCCGTCGGCGCCCAGGGCGACCGGTTGCGGGGGACCGATGCCGGCATTACTTGACGACTGGTGGATTGCGGCCTGAGGCGATCGTCGGCCGAAATCTCGTTTTTCAATGCAAGCTGCTTTCGGAGCAACAGTTCTCCGCCGCAGTTGCGTTCGCGGCCGCCTCCGCTGAGGAGGAAGAGGTTGTCCACACCTCCGGGTCCCTTCTCCCCATTTGCGGTAATTGACAACCTTCGGCGCGGCGGAAGAGACTCCGCATCCGAGAGCGTTGTGGTACGGAAAGCCCCGTCGATGCGGAGGTGCAGATGAAGACGCGCGAACCACGTCGTGTGCGTGTGTCGCAGTGGAAGAGGCATCTTGGTGCGCTCGTGCTGATAGCCGGAATTGCCGCGCCCTCAGCGGCGCAGCAGGAAGCGAGCATCGTCGGTGTGGTGACCGACGAGAGTGGCGCCGCCCTGCCCGGTGTGACTGTGACGGCGACCAGCCCCTCGTTGCAGGTGCCTTCGGTGTCGGCGGTGACCAACGATCGAGGCGAGTATCGTCTCACTCCGTTGCCGATTGGCGTCTTCAGCGTGGTGTACGATTTGTCCGGGTTCCAGTCAGTCCGCCGTGACGGGATCCGGCTGACCACGGGCTTCGTTGCGACGGTCAACGTGCCGATGGGCATCGGCGCAGTGCAGGAAACCCTGACCGTCACCGGGGCCTCGCCGGTCGTGGACGTGGTGTCCACCGCGCCCGCAACGCGGCTCACCCGCGAGACGCTCGATCTGATTCCGTCCAGCCGCAACGGCACCGTGTCGGTGATGTCGCAAGCGCCGGGTGCGCGTCCCAATCTCGACATCGGCGGCGACAGTGTGACCAGTCCGCCGCAGTTCCGCGCGTTCGGGCAGGCGAATCAGCCGTGGCAGCAGATCGAGGGCGTGCTGGTGAGCGCCGCGAAGTCGGGCACGCAGGGCGGCATCTACTGGGATTACACCAATGTGGAAGAGGTCAAGGTCGGCACGTTCGGCAGCCCGGCCGAGATCGGCACGCGCGGCATCGCGCTGAACGGCATTCTCAAGTCGGGCGGGAACACGTTCTCGGGGAGCGGCTTCTTCGCGTTTCAGAACGCCTCCCTGCAGAGCAACAACATCGATGACGCCCTGCGCGCGCAGGGAATCACACGCGGCGACGAGCTCGATTCGCGCACCGACGTGTCGGGCGACGTCGGCGGCCGCATCGTGCGCGACAAGCTCTGGTTCTACGCGGGAGCGCGGCGCCGGGCACAGCAGCTCGACACGCTGGAGTGCTTTCAGCCGAACGGCGAGGTGTGCTACAGCCTCGACCGCCAGATCTTCAACACGCAGAAGATCTCGTGGCAGATGACGCCATCGCAGCGGATGGTCGCGTTCCATACCTACACTCGCCGCCGCGGCATGGGGAGCGGCAGCCGCCTGGTCGCGTGGGAATCGCGCCTTGGCCAGACGCTGCCGTCGCACGTGGGCAAGGTCGAGTGGCAGGCCATTCGCGGCAACTCTATGGTCATCAATCTCATGGCCGGCGACATGCGCTGGACATCGGCGTTCCGCGGCTACGCCTACGGCAAGGTGTTGAAAACCGACCTCGTGCTCGGTACGACCACCGGTATGTCGGGCACCGACGGCGAAGACCCCGTCGACTACAACCATCAGGCGCGCGGCAGCGTGAGCTGGTACAAGCCCGATCTCTTCTACGGCAGCCATGACATTAAAGTCGGCGGCGAGTACATGCGCCGGCGCTCGGACCGCTTGCGCATCTCGCGGGGGGAGACGTGGAAGGTGGCACAGGAGATCAATTTCGACGACGTGCCAGCCGGCTACGATTCCGGCAACTACCAGCTGCAGTTCCGCAGCGGCGTGGCCAACCGCTTCATCGCCTTCAACTATCCGGCGGAGCCGACCGACCTCGAGGACTACACCAGCGCCTACATCCAGGATTCGTGGAAGATCGGGTCCCTGACGCTGAACCTGGGCGCGCGTTTCGCGCACGACAACGGGTATGCGCCGGAGCAGTGCCGCGTCACGGCCGACCCGCCCGGCGACGTCGCCAACCCGGGGCGCTGCTGGGACAAGGTGCAGATGAAGGTCTTCAACTCCTTCGTGCCCCGCCTGCACGCCGCGTACGACCTCACGCGTGATGGCAAGACTGTCCTCAAGGGCGGATGGGGGCGCTTCATGCTGATGCGCTACACCGACCAGACGCAGATCGCCAATCACAACCAGGCGAATCTCACCACCTACCTCTGGCACGATAACAACAACAACGGCGAGTACGAGATTGGGGAGGTGAACCTCGATCCGAACGGCCCCGACTACTTGTCAACGGCGCAGGCAGGGATCGGCGGGGGCGGCACGACGTCGCTCGGCATTCCCAACCCGGACGAAAAGCAGCCGGGCACCGACGAGTACTCGCTTTCCCTTGAGCGCGAGGTGATGGCGAACCTCGCGGTGCGCGTCAGCGGCATTTACTCGAAGACGTTCAATCAGCACCGCCTGCTCAACACCAAGCGGCCCTATGAGGTCTACAACATCCCCATCACCAACGTCGATCCGGGGCCTGACGGCGTGTTACGCACCGGAGACGATCCGGGGCGAACGATCACCTATTACGACTTTCCCGCCGCTTATGCGGGGGCGAATTTCCAGACACCGATGCTGGTCAACGATTCGGCGGCCAATCAGAGCTATAAGAGCGCCGAGTTTGCGGTGACTCGCCGGCTGACCAACCGCTGGTACATGTACGGGTCCTATTCGTTCACCAAGAAGCACATCCCGATGGTTCCCAACGCCGGGACCCAGACCGGCGTGACCATCTACGTGAACACGGTCGATCCGAATGCCGAGATCAACAACGACGACAACACGACGGAGTGGATCGCCCGCATGCAGGGGTCGTACGCGTTCCCGTGGGACATCACGACCTCAATTAACTACGAGCACCGTAGCGGCGAGGCGCAGAGACGGACGGTGATCCTGACCGGCGGGCGGCAGATTCCGCAGATCACGCTGCCGGCCGAGGAGTTCGGAGCGGAATGGCGACTACCGAACATCAACCTCGTCGATTTGAACGTGCAGAAGACGTTCCACGTGCGCCAGGGCCAGAGTGCCACTCTGCGCCTGAACATCTTCAATCTCTTGAACGCCAATACCGTCAACGCGCGGACCATGCAGTCGGGGCCGGCCTTCGGCACCATCACCGGCATCCTGCTCTCGCGGATCGCCGAGGTGGCAGTCTCGTACAGGTTCTAGCGCCGTTTTTCGTTTCCGTGTAGCCACGTTCTTAGTCCGTGGTTCTTCGTGCCTGGTCCGTCCTTGATCCCTCGTCCTTGGCCCCGCTGTGGACCGAGACTTTGGACCACAGAATGGACGAAGACCAAGAACGAAGAGCCAAGGACTCGCGCTACGTCGATTTGAAAATCGCTCTACCATCCCGGTCCAGTACTGGTAATTGACAAGATTTCGCGGGTCGACCAGACTCGCCTCTGGCCCATCCCAGGGATACGATGCACGCACAGCAACTCAACCTTGCGATCCGGTTGGCGGCAGCGATTGCGCTCGTGTGGACGGTTGGCGGCTCGCAGGCTGTTCACGCTCAGGCACTGACGAACACCGGCAACGCCGCCGCGCCGTACCGGGATGGCACCATCAAGGTCGGCGGCCGCACGATCCACTATCTCGACTGGGGTCCCGAAGGGAAGCCGGCGTTCATCCTCGTGCACGCGCTCGGTCATTCGGCGCACAACTATGATCACGTGGCGCCGCTGCTCAACCAGCGGCACCGCGTCATCGCCATCGATCTGCGCGGGCACGGCGATTCCGACTGGTCGCCGAAGGGCGAGTACACCGCCGAGGACTACGTCAGCGACCTCCACGCGCTGGTGACGCAGCTGAAGCTCGGGCCGGTGACGTTGATCGGCTGCTCGATCGGCGGGCGCGTCGTGCAGGTCTACGCCGGGATGTATCCCGATCGCGTCAGCAAACTCATCGTGCTCGACGTCGGCCCGGCGCGTCCCGAGTCCACCACGCGCACGCTCAGCGAACGTATCGAACGTGAGCAGCAGGGATGGGCATCGGAAGACGAGCTGTATGCCTCGCTGCGGCGGAACCCGACGCGCGTGCCAGAAGAGGTCCACCGCAACCAGGTTCGTTACGAGACCAAGCGATTGCCGAACGGCCGCATCGCGTGGAAGTACGACCCGAAAGTGGTGAACGGGCTCGGCCCGATCGAGCTCTGGGACTACGTCAGGAAGATCAAGGCACCGACGCTCTACGTGATCGGCGGCCGCAGCCGCCTGGTCACCCCCGAGGAGCAGAGTCAGCTGAAGACGCTGCCGTTCGCTGAGGTCGTCACCATCCCGGAGGCCGGTCACTATCCGCAGGAAGACACGCCGGAGCTGTTTCTCGCCGTCGTCAAAGCGTTTCTCGCAGGGTAAGGATGTCGCACTGGTCACGCTACCACCGGTGGGCGAGACGCACCGGCACGCTCGCGATGGGCATCGGCGCCGTGCTGTGGACCGGTGCCGTGGTAGACGGACAGCGTGAGAGTGACCGCGCGTCGACAGCCGCGCCGGCATCGCCGCCGCCCGCATCGTCTACTGCGGCGGCCCAACGTGCGCTGATCGATCGCTACTGCGTGACGTGTCATAACGAGCGGCTGAAGGCGCGCAATGGGACGCCGATTGCGCTCGACTCGCTCGACGTCGCCAGTGTGCCTGCGCACGCCGAGGAGTGGGAGAAGGTCATCGCCAAGCTGCGCGCCGGGCTGATGCCGCCCGCGGGCATGCCGCGTCCCGACAAGACCACTCTCGACGGTCTCAGCTCCTGGCTCGAGACCGAGATCGATCGCGCATCGGCGGCTAACCCCAACCCCGGCCGGACCGATGGGCTGCACCGCCTCAATCGCGCCGAGTACCAGAACGCGGTTCGCGATCTGCTGAACGTGGACGTGGACGTTACGGACCTGCTTCCTGCTGACGATGTGAGCTCCGGGTTCGACAACGTGGCCAGCACGCTGACCATGTCGCCGACGCTGATGGATCGTTACCTGTCGGTGGCGCAGAAGATCAGTCGCATGGCTATCGGGATCCCTGCGCCGGCGGCGAACGTCCAGTTCTTCCGCGTTGCCGACGATCTCGGCCAGGACAAACAGCTTCCCGGATTGCCGTTCGGCACGCGTGGCGGCACGCGCATTCGCTACACGTTTCCCATCGATGGCGAGTACGCCATCAAGGTGCGGCTGGCGCGCGACCTCAACGAGCAGATGCCGGTCTATCCCGACGCGCAGCAGCTCGAAGTGAGCGTCGACGGCCGCCGCGTGCAGGTGTTCACGTTGCCAGGTGCGGCGCGCCCAGCTGGGCGCGGTCAGGGCGGGGGACGCGGTGCGGCTCCGGCTGCCGATTCGCAAGTGGGCCGCGGCGGTGCCGATCCGGCGCCGGCCACTCCAGCCGGTGAACCTGCCGCGCAGACGCGGCGTCCGGGTCCGAGTGCTGGCCAGGCGCCCGAAGGGCAGCGGCTGCAGGGCAACGCACGAGAAGAGCGCAACCGCGCGGATCAGAACTGGGACGTGCGCGTGACCGTCACTGCCGGAGCGCATGACGTCGTCGCCACGTTTCTGAACCAGACGGTAGCGCTCGACGAAAGTCCGCGGCTGCCATTCCTGCGTCCGTTTCCCGCTGGCAACAACGTTCCTGAAACGCGCCTCGGCTCATCGCTGCGGAGCGTCGAGATCAGTGGTCCGTACGGGACCGGCGCGACCGGAGACAGTGCCAGCCGGCGGCGCATCTTCGTGTGCCATACCGGCGCTAGCCAAGGCGGCGCCGCCCGCCGAAGCTCGGTCGGGAACGCGACAAGCGAAGACGAATGTAGCAATACCATCCTGCGCACGCTCGCCCGACGCGCCTATCGCCGCCCGGTCACTGACGCCGACGTGCAGCCGCTCCTCGCGCTGTACCGCGAGGGACGCGAGCAGGGTGGCTTTGAAGCCGGCATCGAGCGGGCGCTTCGCCGTCTCCTCGTCAGCCCCGAGTTCTTGTATCGCGTCGAGGTCGATCCGCCGAACGCGCGTGCCGGTCGCGCGTATCCGGTCAGCGATATGGAGCTCGCGTCGCGTCTGTCCTTCTTCTTGTGGAGCAGCATTCCCGACGACGAGCTGCTCGACGCCGCCGAACGCGGCGAGCTGCGGAAGCCTGCGGTCCTGACAAAGCACGTCACGCGCATGCTGCAGGACCCGCGCTCCGAAGCGTTGATCGACAACTTCGCCGGCCAGTGGCTGTTCCTGCGCAACGTGCCGGGCACCGGCCCCGCGGCAAGCCTGTTCCCGGACTTCGACGACGGCCTGCGTCAGGCGTTCCGGCGCGAGACGGAGCTGTTCTTCGAGAGCCTTGTTCGCGAGGACCGCAGTGCGATCGATCTGCTGCGCGGCGACTACACGTTCCTCAACGAACGGCTCGCGCTTCATTACGGCATTCGCACCGTGAAGGGGCCGCAGTTCCGGCGCTACGCCTGGCCGCAGGACGACATCCGGCGAGGTATCCTCGGCCAGGGGAGCATCCTGACGCTGACGTCGTATCCGGATCGCACGTCGCCGGTCGTGCGCGGCAAGTGGGTGCTGGAAAACATTCTCGGGACTCCGCCGCCGCCCCCCTTGCCGGACGTCGGCGATCTGAAGACGACCAACGGGTCCGGTGTCGTGCTCACGATGCGCGAGCGCTTGGCCATGCATCGCGCCAGCCCGCAGTGCGCGAGCTGCCATTCGATGCTCGACCCTCTCGGCCTGGCGCTCGAGAACTTCGATGGCGTTGGCAAGTGGCGCACGCGCGACGAGTCGGGGCAACCGATCGACAGCGCGGCCGTGTTGCCAGACGGCACCCGGATCGACGGGCCTGTTGCGCTGCGCACGGCGCTGCTCGCGCGCTCCGACCGGTTTCTCATGACGTTCACCGGCAAGCTGCTGACGTATGCGCTCGGCCGCCGGCTCGAGCACTACGACACCCCGGTGATTCGCCAGATCCTGCGCGACGCGGCACCCGGCGACTACCGCGTCAGCACGGGCATCGTGCTGGGAATCGTGCGGAGCACGCCTTTCCAGATGAGGAGGCCGTCGTCATGATCTCCATCAAGCGCGCGCTGCCGCGGCGCACGTTCCTGCGCGGGGTTGGCGCGGCGATCTCGTTGCCGCTGCTCGACGCCATGATCCCGTCGTTCACCGCCACCGTGAAGACCGCGGCGAATCCGGCGCGCCGCCTGGCGTTCGTCTACTGTCCGAACGGCGTGTCGATGAACTTCAGCGGCATCAACTACTGGAAGCCGCCCACAGTCGGGTCGGGCTTCGAACTGTCGCCGATTCTCGAGCCGCTTGCGCCGTTCAAAAAACAGATGGTCGTCGTCGGCGGCCTGGCACATCGCGCGGCGGACGCGTCGGAAGACGGCGCCAACGGCGATCACGCGCGCGGAACGAGCACGTGGCTGACGGGTGTGCACCCGAAGCACACCGAGGGCGCCGATGTCTACAACGGCATCTCGGCGGATCAGATCGCCGCGCCAGTGCTCGGCAAGGACACGCCGCTGCCGTCGCTCGAGATGAGCATCGACCTGAATTACCTGGTCGGCAACTGCGGCAACGGCTACAGCTGCGTCTACATGAACACGCTGGCGTGGCGGTCGGCGACGGCGGCGCTCCCCACGGAGAACAATCCGCGAGCGATTTTCGAACGCCTCTTCGGTGATGGCGGGACCACGGCGCAGCGCATCGGCTTGGCACGCGAGAACCGCAGCATCCTCGACTCGGTGACCGCGGAGATGGCGCGCCTGCAGCGGCGGCTTGGCGTCAACGACCGGGCCAAGGTGGACGACTACGTCGACTCGGTACGGGAGATCGAGCGCCGCATTCAGGCGGTCGAGGCGCAGGCGCAGACGACGCTGCCCGATCTCGAGCGGCCGGTTGGCATCCCGGAGCGGTTCGATCATCACGTCTCGTTGATGTTCGAGCTGCAGCGGCTGGCGTTCCAGGCCGACGTCACGCGCGTGACCACGCTCATGCTCGGCCGCGAGCTGAATTTCCGGTCATATCCGGAAATCGGCATCACTGAAGGACACCACGGCCTGTCGCATCACGGCGACAACCCGAATCAGATGGCGCGCTACGCCAAGGTGAACACGTATCAGGCGCAGCTGTTCGCGTCCTTCCTGGAGTCACTGCGCTCGACGCCCGACGGTGACGGCACGCTCCTCGATCACTCGCTGCTCCTGTTCGGCGCCGGGCTGAGCAACTCGAATTTGCATACGCACTACGATTTGCCGCTCACGCTGGTCGGTGGCGGCTTCACCGGCGATCGACATCTGGTTTACCCGAACGACACGCCGATGACCAACCTGCTGTTGACCATGCTCGACAAGGCAGGCGTGCCGGCAGAGACGCTCGGCGACAGCACCGGCCGGCTCAATCCTGAACCGCTGGCGGATCTCTGAGCGAGACATGGTGAAACTCGCAACGATCGTCGCCGTCCTCATACTCGCCGCGGTCCACGTCGATGCGGCGAGCGGAGATCTGATCGCGGCGGTGAAGAATCGCGATGTTCGGTCGGTGCAGGCGCTGCTTCACCAGCGCGCCGATCCGAACGCCGCCGAGCCAGATGGGACGACCGCGCTGCACTGGGCCGTACAGAGCGACGATCTCAAAACGGCGGACCTGTTGATCACCTCGGGAGCGAATCCAAAGACGGCCACTCGTTACGGCGTCACCCCGCTGCACCTGGCTGCCACCAACGGCAACGCGTCCATGATCGAGCGTCTGCTGCGCGCTGGCGCCGATGTCAACGCTGCACTGCCGCAGGGTGAAACGGCGCTGATGTCGGCCGCGCGCGCCGGAAGTGTGCCGGCCGTAAAGGTGCTGCTCGCAAGCGGCGCGACCGTGGATGCGCGCGAGACGTGGAAAGGGCAGACCGCTCTGATGTGGGCGGCAGCCGAAAACCATGCTGACGTCGTCCGCGCGCTGATTACTGGCGGCGCCGACCCGAACGCACGTTCCTCGGGCGGTGTGTTCACGCCGTTTCTCTTCGCCGTGCGCGGCGGTCAGATTGCGGCGGCGCGGGCGCTGCTCGATGCCGGCGTGGACGTCAACAGTACACTCGCTGACGGGACCAGCGCGCTCACTGTCGCAGCGATGAACGCGCACTACGAGCTGGGTGGGCTGCTGCTCGATCGCGGTGCCAATCCCCAAGCCGATCGCCAGGGATGGACGGCACTCCATCAGGTGGCGTGGACGCGCCGGCCGAACTACGGTTACAACCTTCCCGGTCCGGTTACCACTGGCGCGATCGACGCGCTCGAGTTCGCGCGCGCGCTCGTGCGCCACGGCGCCGATGTGAACGCGCGGGAGACGAAGGAGCCGCGCGACGGCAACCGAAACATGCTGAACCGCATCGGCGCCACGCCGTTCCTGCTGGCGGCAAAGGCAGTCGATTTGCCGCTGATGAAGACGCTCCTGGAGCTCGGCGCCGACCCGGCGATCCCGAACGTTGACGGCACCACGTCGTTGATGGTGGCGGCCGGCGTCGGCATCTGGGCGCCGGGGGAGAGTCCGGGTTCGGAGGAGGAAGCGATCGCGGCGGTGCAGCTGCTGCTCGAACGTAACGCGGGCCGCGTCACCGACGTCGACTCACACGGCAACACGGCGCTGCATGGCGCGGTGCTGCGCGCCGGCTCGATTCCGCTGGTGAAGCTGCTCGTCGCCAAGGGCGCCAAGCTCGACGTCGTCAACGACAAGGGATGGACGCCGCTCACCATAGCCGACGGCGTCGAGTACACTCCAGACATTTTCAAGCGCTATCCCGACACGGCCGCAGTGCTGCGCACGATGATGCGGGAGCGTGGCCTCCCCGTCGGGCAGCCATCCCCGTAGCCCCGACGTCATAATCCCGCCGGACTGGATTGAGGAGCAATATGAGTAGCAGGAAGGCACGGCCCACAGTGCGAGCTCTGATCGTGTGTGCGGGCGTTTGTCTGGCATCGCTCGCGAGCACGCAGCTCGCCGGCCAGAACGCGCGGCCGGCGCAGGGCGAGGCACCCGCGCGTCTCGACCCGGCGCGCGAGCTGGTCATGAAGATCGATGCGCCCTTCACGGTGGCGGCGGTGGGCGACATCTTCGGCGCGATGGCGCCGATTGTGCCGCTCGAAGAGCCACGGCTGCAGAGCCTGCTGAAGATCATCCGCGACGCTGATCTCGGCTTCGCCAACGCGGAGTCGTCCATCGCCGACATCCCGCGTTTCGAGGGGCCCGTCGGCGGTCTGCTCGCGCCGAAAGCGGCGGCGGCCGACATGAAGGCGATGGGCATCCGCCTCGCCGGCCGCGCCAACAACCACACCGGCGACAACAAAGACGACGGGATGTTTTCGACCGACGCGCTGCTCGACGAAGTCGGGATCGTGCACGCCGGCACCGGACGCAACCTGGAAGAGGCGCGCGATGCCGCGTATGTGATGACGCCGAAGGGACGTGTCGGACTGGTGGCGCTGATGCCGATCAGCGACAACGCTCCAGGCGGCGACAATCAGGGTCCTTCGTTCGCCCGCACCGCCGCCACGTCGCGCTCCGGCACCATGGGCGGCGCGCCGGGACTGAATCCGCTCCGGCTCACCACGTATCAGATCGTCACTGCGACTGAGTTCGAAGCGCTGAAGAAGATCCGCGACGCCGCCAACGCGCGGCGCGGAGAAGTATCGGTGCCGGCGCCGGTTGGCGCCGATCGTCCGGACCGCTTGCAGCTGTTCGGCAAGAACTACAAGATCGGCGCGAAGACAGGCGACGTGAGCTACGAGATGAACGCGGAGGACCTGCGCGAGAACCTGCGCAGCATTCGCAACGGAAAATATTTCGCCGACTTCATGATCGTGTCGGTGCACGCGCACCAGAACAGCTTCACCTTCCAGCGCTACTCGTTCGACAACAACGTGCCCGATTTCCTCGTCGAGTTCGCGCACGCCGCCATCGACAACGGTGCCGACATGTTCGTCGGCCATGGCGTGCACACGCTGCGCGGCATCGAGATCTACAAGGGGAAGCCGATCTTCTACGGGCTGTCGAATTTTGCGTTCTACATGAATTCGCCGATCGGCAGCGACAGCGCCGACGGGGATCTCACCCGGGCCGAGCGCAACCAGGCGAACGTCGATCGCCTCGGGCTGTCGCACCAGGACAACATGGAAGCGCTGCTCGTCGCGACGCGGTTCGAGGGCGGCAGGCTCGCCGAGGTGCGCGTGCATCCCGCGGACGTGGGGAAGGGGTACCGGCCACTCTCGAAGATCGGCATTCCGATGGTGCCGGCGCCGGCAGTGGCGGAGGAGATTCTCGCGAAGGTGCAGCGGCTCTCGAAGCCATTCGGTACCGCTCTCGCCATCGAAAACGGCGCCGGCGTCATCCGCATCGCGCCGCCCTCGACGGCCGCCCGTTGATGCGGCCCGCCACCGTGCAACTTGCCGGTCCGGGAGACGACATGTCGCGCAGACTGCCGAAGCCGATGCTGATTGTGGCGCTCTCCACGCTCATCCTCGCCGTTGTGCTCGCGCGGTAGCAAGTGCTGTCGCCAGTAGAAGCCGAAGTTCAAGAGCGAGACCGCCACCGCCGCGCAGCGGGCGGAGCTGACGATCGATCTCGACGCCCACCACTATCCATTCTGGAGCCGCGGCAACAAGCCGGTGGCGAGAGCGGAGCTGTTCGCGAGAACGGCCGCGGCGAGCCTTGAGATCGCTTCGGCGGCAACCGGCACCGCCAACGTCGACACCCTGACAACGCGGATCGGATCCTTGTTGAGGGGAACGCTGACGAATGCGAAGCCGCCTTCGCGAACCGGGACGTGGACCGCGTATCTGAACGATACGGCGCTTGATGACCTCTGGCTGTTGATCGTCTGGAGCGAGTGATCGAGGGATTTGAGATTGTCGGCCCGCAGGATTGCCCGCTCGGCGAGTCGCAGGACTCGGTGAGTTCTCGACCGGCGGCCTTTGCGGCACGGCGCAGCCCCTGCAGGAGTTTCTCGAAAGTTTGCCGCGGCTTCTGCTCCCCCAATGCCGTGCACAACCAGGAGCCCGGTTGTATGGAGTTGGCGCTTGTTGGACTTGGCCTCGTGACCGGCTTCCAAGTCATCCGCGTTCGAGACAGAAACCGGTGCAGCCATGCTCTCAGTTCAGTGGCGGCTCAACCAACAATCTAAGATGCCGTCTGGGCAATTAGGTTAACGCCTGTCCAGCGACGCCCGAACACAGATCGTACCGACGAGGTGTATCCGACGCGCAATAAGCGACGGCGTCGCTGCCATGCCATACTGGGTAGAAGATCGCGAGCGCCTGATTTCAAATCCAACCACCACTTCAACGTGCGTATAAGAACACGGCAGCACACCTGCTTTTCCAGCAGGTTGTCTGGCAGGGGAGCAGCCACCCTCGAATCAGCGCCATTGAAATCTCGAATGAATCTGATGAATCCACGTCGCAAGGAGTTTTGGGACAGTCCCATCTTCTGGGACAGCTCTGGGACTGTCATGCGCCGTCCGTTCACAGGCGCGCTAAAATATCAGGGAATTCCAGTCGGGGCGTAGCGCAGCCTGGTAGCGCACCTGCCTTGGGCGCAGGGGGTCGCTGGTTCGAATCCAGTCGCCCCGACCACTTTTCAAAGTTCGGGGTTCCAGCGGGGTTCCACGCACAACGCGCCGTCCTTCAATTATCCGGCGCCCTCCCGCTTCCGCAGCCCTGGCGACAGTCGACTTCAATTGCCCAGTCGGTAGTTCCGCCTGAACGCTCTCCGCGCGGCTGAGCGAATTTGAAGTCGGCACCGTCACGGTATATACTTATGGTATATACCAGACGAGGGGATTGTGACGACCACCGCCAAGCTGTTCAAGAACGGGCGAAGCCAGGCCGTACGCCTGCCGCGCGAGTTCAGGTTCGAGGGGGACCGCGTCAGAGTGCGCCGCGCTGGGCGAGGGGTGCTCGTCGAACCGGTCTTCACCGACGTGGCTGCATGGTTCGCCGAACTGGATCGACTTGCATCCGAGCCCTTTATGCCGGAGGGTCGTCAGCAGCCACCGACACCAGAGCGAGACGTGTTTGAATGACGACGTACCTGCTCGATACGAACGTGTGCATCGCGTTGATCAACGGTACCGAAATCAACGTGCGTCGACGATTTAAGCGAGCAGTGGCTCGCGAGAGCATGATCCTGCTGTCCTCGATCGTTGCGTTCGAGCTGTGGTACGGCGTTGCGAAGAGCCAGCGGAAAGACAGTAACACTCAGCGGCTCGAGACGTTCCTTGGTGGCCCTCTCGAATGGGCTCTCTTCGACGAAGATGATGCGCGAGCCGCGGGCACTATTCGTGCCGAGCTCGAAATCGTTGGTAGACCTGTCGGTGCGTATGATGTCCTTCTCGCTGGCCAAGCCCGAAGACGCGGCGCGACACTGGTGACCTCCGACACGAAGGAGTTCGCGCGCGTGCAGGGGCTGAAGTGGGAAGACTGGGCGGCTTCGCGTCGCTGAACACACGACGTCGATCTCATGGACGTGATCTCGGGGTCTGTCGATCGGACATCATCGTCGGAAGCGAAGATCGCCCTTTTTCGATCGCTCTTCCGAGGCCGCAACGACGTGTACCCGCGGCGATTCGAGAGCCGAAAGACGGGTAAGTCTGGCTACGCGCCCGCCTGTGCCAACGAGTGGGTCCGTGGCGTGTGCGAGAAGCCGCGCATCAAATGCACTGAGTGTCCCAACCGTCGGTTTCTTCCGGTCACCGACGACGTCATTCGCTGGCACCTGTCTGGGCGCGACGCCGAGGGCCAGCCCTTCGTCGCTGGCGTCTACGCGTTGCTTCAGGACGAGACGTGCTTCTTCCTTGCGGTTGATTTCGACAAAACGGAGTGGCGCGAAGATGCAGCGGCGTTTCTTGAAGCGTGTCGACACCTGAATCTTCCAGCCGCGCTTGAACGATCACGCTCCGGGCGAGGTGCGCATGTCTGGTTCTTCTTCGAGGAAGCGATTCCAGCCGCGCTTGCCCGACGACTGGGATCGCATGTCCTCACCGAGACCATGGAGAGGCGTCCGGACATCGGTCTGGGATCGTACGACCGGCTGTTTCCGAATCAAGACACGATGCCGCAAGGAGGGTTTGGAAACCTGATTACTCTGCCGCTCCAGAGGGCGGCGCGCAAACAGAACAACACCGTCTTTCTTGATAGCGCCCTTGTTCCATGGGCCGACCAGTGGGCGTTTCTCGCGAGCGTGCGCAAGATCGGCAGGCCGCAGATTGAACAGATCGTTGAGGACGCTGAACGACGAGGCCGCGTTCTCGGCGTCCGATTGCCACCACAGGATGACGCAGAAACTGAGCCTTGGACGGCACTCCCGTCACGTCACCGCAGGGAATCGCCCCTCGTCGGGGAATTGCCGTCGACGTTGGAACTTGTCTTGGGCAACCAGATTTACATCGCCAAAGAAGGCTTGCATCCCGGGCTTCGCAATCGCTTGTTGCGGTTGGCCGCTTTTCAGAACCCTGAGTTCTTCAAAGCGCAAGCAATGCGACTTTCGACCTATAACAAACCGCGCGTCATCGCATGCGCTGAGGATCTCCCGCATCACATCGGGCTGCCACGCGGCTGTCTCGATGACGTTCGCAAGACACTCACTGAGCTTGGCGTTCGGATAGCCGTTCGCGACGAACGCCACGGCGGCAGTCCTTTGGATGTGAAATTTCACGGCGAACTGCGGCAGGAACAGAAGACTGCGTCTGACGCCATGTTGCGCCACGAGACTGGCGTCTTGGCAGCAACCACGGCCTTTGGCAAGACCGTCGTCGCCGCGTGGCTGATCGCTCAACGCGGCGTCAATGCGCTCGTGCTGGTCCATCGACGCCAGCTGCTCGATCAGTGGGTCGACCGGCTATCGACGTTCCTCGATATACCTGCCAAATCGATTGGTCGAATTGCTGGAGGCCGAAGTCGACCGACTGGAAGGATTGACGTCGGCATCATTCAGAGTCTCGTCCGCAAGGGCGTGGTCGCCGATCTGGTCGCTGATTACGGCCACGTGATCATCGACGAATGCCACCATCTGTCGGCGCACAGTTTCGAACAGGTTGCACGCCAGGCCAAGGCCCGATTCATCCTGGGCTTGTCGGCAACCATCGCGCGCAAGGATGGTCACCATCCGATCATCTTCATGCAGTGCGGTCCGGTCCGACATCGAGTAAATGCCCGCGCACAGGCCGCGTCTCGTCCCTTCGATCATTTCGTACTCGTTCAGCCCACAGCATTCCAGCCGACAAAAAGTCCTGACCAAGACAAGCGCCTCGAATTTCAGACTCTGTATCAAGAATTGATCGACGACCAGTCGCGAACGCGGCGAATCTGCGAGGACGTCATCGACTCGGTTCGCGACGGCCGTTCTCCGTTGATACTGACTGAGCGCAATGATCATCTCGACCTCTTCGAACATGAGCTTTCGACGCGCGTCGATCACGTCGTCGTCCTGCGCGCCGGCATAGGCAAGAAGCAGCGTCAGGCGATCAACGATCGTCTCGCAGTCATCCCGTCCCACGAAGGGCGAGTCATCGTCGCGACTGGCAAGTACGTTGGCGAGGGGTTTGACGACCCGCGTTTGGACACGTTGTTTCTGACTCTCCCGGTCTCGTGGCGAGGAACGGTCGCGCAGTATGCCGGCCGGCTTCATCGCTTGTACGACGGGAAGCGGATAGTGCGCATCTACGACTACGCCGATCTCAATGTGCCGATGCTGGCGCGAATGTTCGATCGGCGATGTCGTGGGTATGAGGCTATCGGCTATACGATTCTTCTTCCGGCCAGCGCTGTTCCAGGATGGCCTGCCGATGTCGTTCTTCCTTCCGATCCGGTTTGGAAGCGCGATTACTCCGGTAGCGTGCGAAGGCTCATTAGAGACGGCGTCGACACGCCGCTGGCGAGCCTGTTCGTGCACGCCGCCCGGACGATGCCGGAAGACGGCGAGGGTGCAGCGCGGTCCAGAAGTGCAACCGAGGCTTTCCTCTACCGGCGACTGGACACCCTGACGGAGACGAGTGGACGCTTCCGTCTCAACGTGGCGCTACCGATTCCGTTCGACGGCTTCGGAACACTTGAAGTCGACTTGCTGTGCGCCGACGCGCGCGTGGTCGTCGAACTCGATGGCGGGCAGCACCTCGCGGATCCGGTCGCGTATCGTCGCGATAGACGCAAGGACCAGTTCTTACAGGAGAACGGCTACTTTGTGCTGCGCTTTCTTGCCGAGGATGTGGGCAAGGAATTGGACGCCGTGCTCGATGCGATCCTGAGGGTGCTTGCTCGGCGTCGCCAATCAGCAGTGAAGGCCGAGCCTCTACGATTCGTACGCCGAGGCGGTGAGTGAAATCGAATCGGTCGCGGTATACGTAGGGGGCCAGCGGGGTCGCACCCAGGCTTCCGCACAGGGGTCTGCGGACCGCCGCCTATTCGCACGCCATCTGGTTGCAATCACGGCTCAGCTAGGAGTTCAGAGAGGTTCCGCTGCACGCAGGGCCGCCCTGATGCGCTTGACACCGGTGGTGTCACAACGGTCGGCGCTGTCTCGTCTTACTCACTGAGAGTCGATTGCCATGGATTCTCGCCTGGACACGTTGAAACAATCGCTGCAGTCGGCCGTGGAAGGAATGTCCAGCGAGCAATTGAGCTGGCATCTCCCGGGAAAGTGGTGTGCAGCGGAGGTGCTCGAACATTTGTACCTGACGTATGTGGGAACGACCAGAGGACTCGAGAAAGTGATCACCCGTGGCACACCGCTCGCGACGAGGCCATCGATGGAGAAGCGAATGTTGACTTTCGTCGTCACGAAATTGGGCTATATGCCCACCGGACGAGAGGCCCCGCCAATCGTGCAGCCGAAGGGCCTGTCAGCGGAGCAGGTGCGAAACGAGATTTGGACGAAGCTTGCAGCGATGGATGCCATCATCGCGCAGTGTGAAAATCGGTTCGGGCGACACGTCAAGCTGCTCGACCATCCGATTCTGGGTGCGCTGAATGCAGCAGAGTGGAGAACGCTCCATGTGGTGCACGGACGACACCACGAGAAACAGCTGCTCAGGCTTCGCGACCGTACGTTGGACATTCGCTAGCTGCTGCGACAGTCGTACTGAATGCCACGAGGCTTGCATGCACTTTCGTATGCGACCTTTCTACAACCTCTGGCACAACACCGTTACAGCCACCCGTCGTGTCGGCGCGGCCGCGCTAGCGCAAGTGACACATCTACACACGAATGACTTACGACGCAGCTCGCTGAGCTATCGGAGTGTCTGCAGCCTCCTGAGTGCTTCGAGCGTGCTGTCGATCGCAAGTGCCGCGTCGCTCTTGAGCATCGGCAGTTTCGCGTCGATTCTCAGCATCGGGAGCAGCAACAGCGTTCTCAGCATCGGCAGCGATGGTGGCTTCCTTACGATCGGAGCGTCGCGCCGTTCGCGACAACTCGGGGCACCGGCGCGCCGTCGAGATTGGGAGCGCTCAGGAAGAGTTGCCGACCTAACATGAAAAGAGAGGATGCATGCCTGAAACCTGCGGCCAGGGCCTCGCTGAGCGCTCCGCACTTCCCGCGAAACCCGGCGAACGCTGGATCTGACCGACCACAATGCGAGGGCAGAACACGATGCGTACGACGCCGTCGCAAATGCCCTTCGCGATGCGGCAACGCAGCTGCAAGGGATCGCTGACCGCATGGCCGGGTATGCGCCACTGCCAATGGCTCGGCATGATGAACGCGCCGCGAGCTCGCCGGAGATCCGCGACGCATTCGTGAGGTTCCTCGAGCGCGAGCAGGATCTCTCAGCGCTGCTCGACACATGGATTCAAGAAGACCGCGCGATGCTTGGAGATTGGTCCGTTCCTCATTGACCACTTCTTAGTGGTTCACGACGCTGAGAATGTTGCCGTCCGGATCTTTGAAAAGGCGATCTTGAGATCGCAGGCGACATGTACGTCGCCCTCGCGTCTCGTGCAGTCCCTGATGCGCGCAACGGCTCTGCGTCTCGAGACTGGACCCGACTCAGCTTGATGGTCGGAAGGCGACGAGCACTTGCACTACGGAACTGCCAGCGTGCGAGCGCGCGCAGGTGCTCAGCTCGCAGATTGCTGCCGGTCAGAACGATGGGCATGCACGATCTCAAGGAGATCGTGCACGCGGATCCCGGCCAGCCCTGCGACCTCGGAGAGCCCCAGCAGGAGGCCGATCGGCCGACAGCTTCATCGCCTGCAGCAGATCGTCATCATCAATGAGGACGATGTCGTCGACGACCCACCACTTCCATTCCTCGACGACCTCGGGGGGTTCGCCTCGTGAATGCGCTCGCGCACCCATTTCGGCACCGAGCCTTGTCAATTACCGAGCTCGCAACTGGCACTGGGATTGGAATAGCCATTATTTATGGCTATAATTGGCGAGGATGAAAGTGAGTGTGGCCGAAGCCAAGAATACGCTTCCCAAGCTGATTAAGGCAGTCGAAGAGGGCGAATCCGTGACGATCTACCGGCACGGCACGCCGGTCGTGGACATCGTTCGGACGACGAAGGCCGATTCCAAGAAGCCGAAGTTCGGTACGTTGACGGGGAAAGTGACCGCTCTCGACCCGGACTGGTGGAAGCCGATGAGCGACGATGAGGTCGAAGCCCTTCTCGATGGCCGTTAGCGCATGCGGCTCATCCTCGATACGGTCACGTTCATCTGGGCACTTAGCACTCCGGAGCGCCTCTCACGCGCGGCCATGTCCGCTCTCCGAAAGCCGTCCGCGGTGCGCGAGATCAGCGTTGTTTCCCTGACCGAGATCGCCGTCAAACAGACCAGAGGGAAGCTCACGTTCGCCAAGGCAGACGCGATGGCAGGTATGACCGATCTGCGACTGCGGGTTTTGCCGTACGCGGTGGAACATGCCTTCCGTCTGTTCGACCTGCCCACACATCACGCCGATCCCTTCGACCGCCAAATCATCGCGCAAGCGCTCGTGGAAAACGTCTCAGTCGTGACACCAGACGAGTCCTTCAGGTTGTACGAAGGTGTCAAGGTCATTTGGTGACTATTACTTCTTCCGTTTCGCACCGTTGAATGCGACAGCGGCGCGGATCAGCTCTTTGAACGCCGCTTCGTCAGTCGCGTCGTCCTGGTGAATGTGGATGGCCCGTCGCGTATTTCCCTCGAGGCTCGAGTTGAAGAGACGAGCGCGATCCTTTAGCGAGGCCCTGTTAGCCGCTTCCATTCCTCGACGACCCCGGGGTCCGCCTCGTGAATGAGCGCGCGCATCCCGTTTCAGCACCGGGCCTCTCAAATCACCGAGAACGCTGACTACTATGTGAAGGGCCGCCCGTACTCAGCCGGCGGCAATCTTCACTTCAGAGAAAAAGTCGAGCGGCATTTCGACGTCCAACTTCCACGTGATTCGCATCGGCTTCTCGGATTCGTGCCAGACATAACGCACCCGGCCAAGGAACAGATACGGCGAGGTGAACCCCCGCGCGTCATCGGGTTTGTGACGCACGAACAGCAAGATGCGCCAGTCAGAGTCCGCGCTGGCGCGATAACGTCGACCAGTCTCTGAGTCCGCGCGGGTGCGTGATTGCGACTCCCAGTGGAATAGTGACGGCGTCACCGCGCGATCATCGTAGAGCGTCGTCGGCGTGTAGTGCTTCGGGTCTTTGTCGAGCTCGACGTAAAGAATGTCTGCCCGGGCGTCCTCACATCGAAAGACGCCGCCCTGCGTACGAAGGAGTTTTGCTGGGCCGGGCCTATCGACGCCCTTCTCCTTCTTGCCGCGTGTCTGGAGAAGCCCGGCGCTGATTTCGTCTCGGCTATAGCTCGCATGGAGCCGGAACGGGAGGTCGGCAAACAAGAACGTCGGCCTCCTGGATCGGTCATCGAGCACGCGAAGAAGTTCGACGATTTCGCTGCGGAGGTCGGGTTCCGACCACAGCTCCTTGAACGTTTGCGCCATTTCGGTGACTGGCCGCTTCACGAAGCCAAGGACCGAGAACAGCATCAGCATGAGTGGATTCGTCAGGTCCGGTGCTGGTGGACGGTCCTGCTCGAGCCACGCGGCCCACTGCTGGAGACGGACCTCGTCGTCGACATAGGTGAGACGTGAAATCGCGCGGGTGAACTCGTTCTGGGGCAGCGGCTTCTTCCGGAATCCGGCCTGGCGTCGCAGTTCGGTGAAGGTCCGTGAGTCGTTCGAGTAGAGCTCCTCGGGCTCGAGGTCAGCTGCGGCCAGGAAGGAGGAGAGGGGCATGTCACCGGCGTGACGGAGGTCTTCGACGAATTGGCTCCAGTTGTTCGAGAGAGACTGGCGAACATTGGCGAGGACGGCGTTCTGGCTCTCGCGGTCAAGTCGAATGTCGCAGCCAGCGGGGAGGCGAGGAAATCCATCGGCGATCGCGCGGTGGACCTCGGCGCGCGTCCCGCGCGTGAGCGCGCGGAAGCGGTCGATGAATCGGAAGCTGCGATGGGCGTCACCGATGAAGTCGAGGACGGTCAGGCACGATTTGCCTTCTTCGTGGCGTAGGCCGCGCCCGAGCTGTTGCAGGAAGATCGTGGCGCTTTCGGTCGGGCGGAGAAACAACACCGTGTCGATGCCCGGGATATCGAGACCCTCATTGAAGAGGTCGCGAACGAACAACACGGTGACCTTGCCGGAGCGCAGCTCCTGGAGCGCAGTCGCGCGTTCGGTATCAGATGATTCGTGGTCGACACTCAGCGACGGCAACCCCTTGCTGTTGAAGAACGCTGCCATGAATTCGGCGTGGTTGACCGAGACGCAGAAGCCGAGTGCCCGCATCTGGTGGGGAGCGCGGATCGTCGTATGAATCGCGCGTAGGACCGCGTTCGCGCGCACGTGGTCTGCCGTATAGAGGGACTCAAGACTCGCAACATCGTAGCGCCCTCGGTTGAACGCAATCGTGGAGAGCTTGGTACTGTCGTGAATGCCAAAGTACTGAAACGGAACCACCAGACCTTGGTCGAGCGCATCCCACAGCCGCAGCTCGGCGGCGATGCGACCATCGAACCAGGACAGGACGGATTTGCCGTCGGCACGCTCCGGTGTTGCGGTCAGTCCGAGCAGGATCTTCGGTTTGAACTTGTTAAGAACCTCCGTGTACGAGTCTGCAGCAGCATGATGGAACTCGTCCACGACGATCACGTCGTATGCGTCGGGTTGCAACGAAGCGAGACGCTGGCTGTGGAGCGCCTGGATCGATGCGAAGACGTGGCGGCCGCGGCGCGGCTTGTGCGCACCGACCAGGAGCTCTCCGAAATAACCATCGCCGAGCGCAGCACGATATTTTGCGAGGCTTTGCTGCAGGATCTCTTCGCGATGCGCGATGAACAGCAGTGACGGGTCACCACCGAGTTCTTTGCGCAGTCGTGCATAGTCGAGAGCGGCGACGACTGTCTTGCCAGTACCCGTGGCTGCTACGACGAGGTTGCGCCTATGGCCGTGCGCGCGCTCGTTCGCGAGTTGAGCGAGTGCTGTCGATTGATGCGGGAAGGGTCGTATCTGAACCGCCCGGGCCAGTAGGTCGCGGGCAGGGTCTCGGTACTCGGCGGCCTCGGCGAACTTCGCGCGGTCGTATGGCTCGAAGGCCATGTCAGACCAGTACTGATCGAACGTGGTGATGAACTTCTCGAGGATCGTGTGGTTGTCGACCATTGAAAGGCGGACATTCCACTCGCACCCATCAAGCAATGCCGCATGAGACAGATTCGACGAGCCGATGATCCCGGTTGAGTAGCCGGTGTCGCGATGGAAGAGCCATGCTTTGGCGTGGAGACGCGTGCGGCGTGCATCGTACGAGACCTTCACTTGGGCGCCCAGCTCGACGAGGGCATCGAGCGCTTCGATCTCGGTCGCACCCATATACGTCGTCGTGAGGAGTCGAAGCTTGCCAGGATGACGTCGCGCGAATTCTTCGAGCTCGGGTTTGATGACGCGAACGCCCGTCCACTTCACGAACGACACGATGACGTCGACAGCTGTCGCGGACGCCAGCTCGCTGCGAATCTCGTGTCCGATCGCCAGGTCGCGCGGACCGTTAATGAGTAGATCGCTTTGTCCGAGGGGCAGCTTCGGTCGTTCGATCTCACCTGTGCCAAGGCGCGTCTCTGCTGGATCGCTAAGTGCAAGCAGCAGTTCGATCGGATCTGCGACTTCATCGTCGCGGTCGATGCCGGCCGAGGGTACCTCGGCTCCGAGCAACGCGACGACCTTATTCGCAAGCTCTCGCTGACGCGCAGAACGTTCCTCCGTAGGAACATTCCGAAGCGCCTTGATCATTGCATCGAACAGATGCCGCGATAGCACCTGGGGTGCGATTTCACCGGCGCCGTCACGCTGGCTTTTGAGGCCGAGCCCCTTGAGGTGCTCGGCCAGGCCAAGTGTGATCAGCTTCTCGTAGAGCCCGGGTTTCACGAGGCGTCAGCATATCGCGGCGGCCCGCTTGGGCGGAGGGGGTCTGGCTTGCCCCGCCGTAACTTCAGCAAGACGCGTTCGAATCCAGTCGCCCCGACCACTTTACTCGGGTCCATTCCGGAAACTTTAGGTCCCGTCGCGAGAAATTGGATCGTCAAGCGGCGTTATCACCTGAATACCAAGTAATGAAACTCGACGGGTACGAATGTGCTTGACTCGAGGATCGTTGTTCCCGGTACCAATACCTCGGAGGTGTGCAGCGGTGAACTCGGACCTTGTATTAGCGATAACCGCAAAGCGCCTCATCGAATTCGTCTACAAAGCCGGACGCACCCGCATCGCCGAGCCACACGACTACGGAATGCGTCGTGGCGTCGAACAGTTGCTCGCTTATCAGATCAGCGGCGCCAGCCGGAGCGGGGCGCCACACGGCTGGAAGCACTTCGACATTGACGGAATGACTCAGTTGCGCGTGCTCGAGCGGCGATTCCCCGGCACGCGAGCCGACAGCGGTCAGCATCACGGTGAATGGGACACGCTGTTCGCGCGTGTTACCTAGTCAGATTACCCAAGCAATTCTTGCCTCTGTTGCAATTCTTGCCTCTTGTTTCCGTCGCGACGACGATGCCATCGGCGTCGAAGGAGGCAAGAGATCTGATGATTAACGGATTGAAGCTGACCATCACCGGCGAGGAGCTACGCTCGCTGCTGGATCGCCGAATCGATAGCCACAGGCGAAGCGCCGATCATTGGAAACGCGAACAAGAGCGGACGCCAGACCAGCAACCTGAGGACGAGCCTTTACTGCCGGATCACATCTGTACGAACGAGGCGGAGCGGTACGAGTGGCGAGCAGAGGTCATCGAGTTCATTCGCGATCACATCGACGTGAGTGAGACCTACCGATTAGGCGAAGAGGACTCGTTTGGCGAATTGCTGCCGGACAAGCCGGGCTGGCTGGAGCAGGACGAATACGAAGAGCGAACCAGCCAAGGGCTTCGTGCCATGAAATCCCTGCGGATCCCTTGGCTGGTTCAGTATCTCTTCGGCGCGCTCCGCGCGCCTAGGACCGCCATGCGGGGCACAACGGGCACGAAATCCCACAACGAGGCGCTTAGCGGTCCAAGATCGGATTCCAGCTCGAACGGCTCACGAAGACCGCCGGCGAACTGACCTCGGCGCACTATGCCCTCGCGACACGATCGCGCAACGACGAAGTCTAAAAGGTGCTTCGCGCTGACGTCGTCAGGTGGGCGCGCAGGGTGCTGTCGGCCATTTCGTGCTAAATGAGGTGCGCAATATGCTCACATCACCACGCTGTTTGCTGCAGCAAAAACTGCAACACGAACAACGCGTTTCGCGTGATTCGTTCGTGTACGGGGCGTGGCATCACTCGTGCCTCTGTTACGGGCATGTCCAGCAAGCGAATCGTCTACATCATACGGAGCCGTCGCGATCCGGCGCGGCACTATATCGGCCTGACGGCGGACCTCCCGTCTCGACTCGCATCACACAATGCGGGGGAGTCACCCCAGACTCGGAGCTTCGTACCTTGGGCCCTAGTAGTGTCCGTGCAATTCGCGTCGGAAGACGCCGCGGATAAATTCGTGCGCTATCTCAAATCCGCGTCCGGTCGCGACTTCGCGAAACGCTATCTCGGCTGCGACTGATGCGTGCGGGTCACGGTCCCTTGGGCTGCACGGTGCCGACGATGTGGGCGCGGTAGAACTTCAGGAACCCGACGAAGATGAATGCCGCGCTCGCCGCATCGAAGGCCACGCGTCCCCAGTGCAGCGACTGAAACTCGCGCGCTGTCTGTCTCAGCACCGCCGTCGTATGCACGGCCGGACCCTCGACAAACATGATCGTGTTCCGCGGCCAGAAGAACACCATGGAAAAGATCCCTTCGCACACGATCATCGCGACGCTTGCCACGATCCAGTAGCGCGCTGTTCGAGTCGGCCAGCTGGCGACAATCGCGCCGGCGCCGGTCACCCAGCACATGAATCCGAGTGGCGGAAAGAAGTCGCTTGGCGCTCGAACCCGCATGAAGTCGAGCGCCACCTCAAACGATCGCGGCGGGTCGTTGAAGACATTTGGATAGATCATGAACGTCTCCATGACGATGCTGCCAAGCATGATCATCATGATCCAGAAATACGCGAGGATGACGCTGATGCGGATCGGCTGTCGCATGAGGCGTTCCGTTGAATGGCAGGCCTGAACTCGTTACGTTCTGGCACCGAGGTTCGTCCGGCTAAAGCCGGACACGACGTCAGACCACGTCGACCCGCGCCATCATGCTGTGATCCTCGTGCTCGAGGTTATGGCAGTGCAGCAGGTAACGTCCGCGGTAACCGCTCCACCGGACGATCACGTCAACCTCTTCGCCATCTTCAATCGCGACCGTGTCCTTCCAACCTATTTCCTGTCGTAAAGGCGCACCGCTGTTCCGCCGGAGGATCTGAAACGGAGCGAGATGGGTATGCACGGGATGCAGCATCGTCTGACCGAGGAATCCGCGATTGATGAAGCGCCAGATTTCGATGTCGCCCAGGCGAGGAGCAGCGTCAACGCGCGACGCGTCGAATGTCTGACCGTTGATTACCCAATGAACGCCCGGAGGAACTGCGAGCGTCGGCTTTCCGCCGAATACGAACGTGCGAGTGCAGACGGCCTGAGATGGCGGCAACGACTCCACATCAGCGAGCCGGGCTGGTACGATGCTGTCGTCCCTCTCCCGGCGAACGACATCGAACCGCATGACGCGCTTGAGCGGACCGTCCCCGCGTCGGTTCTCGAGGACGACCTTACTGCCGAGAGGGCAGCGCGAAAAGTCGATGACCACCTCGGCGCGCTCCGCCATTGCCAGCGGGATTGTCGATGACACCACTGGCGACGGCAGCAATCCCTGGTCGGTCGCAATCTGAATGATTGGCTGATGGGTGCTGAGCGCAAGCCGTATCGGCAGCGCGTTCGAGCCGTTGACGATGCGAAAGCGGTACTTGCGGGCAGCCACCTCGAGAACCGGCCAGGGTGCGCCGTTGACGAGCATGACGCGGCCGGTGACGCCATGATGGCGCTGATGGTCGTACTCCAGTTCGCCGTCGGCGGTGAACGCGCGGTCCTGGAGTAGCAGCGGGATGTCGTAGCTGCCGTGGGGCAGTTGACCGTCGACCTCGTCCGCGTCCTTCAGCAGATAGAGTCCGGCAAGACCCATGTACAGGTTGTGGCCTGCGCCGTGACTGCTGTGATCGTGATACCAGAGCGTCGCTGCGCGCCCGGTGTTGTCGTACTGGCAGCGCCGGCTCTCGCCAGGCGCCACTGTATCGGTCGGGAAGCCATCTGACTCGGGCCGCGTGACACCGCCGTGCAGGTGGGCGACTGTCGGCACGTCAAGGCGGTTCGTGTAGGTCACGACCGTCGACCTGCCACGGCGCGCTTCGATCGTCGGGCCCGGGAAGCTGCCGTTATACCCCCAGATGCGCGTACGGATTCCTGGCAGGATTTCCGCGGACACTTCTTTCTGCACGATCTCGCAGTAATCCGTCGTCGCGTCGCGACGCACGGGCGACAACACGTCGGGAATTGGCAGCGGACGTCGAAACTCGGGAACGTGGTGATGCGACGAAGGCGCGTGCGCGCCGAGCATCCGCGGACTCGTCAACGGCAGCAGAGCGACGGAGCCTGCTGCGAGGAATTGACGCCGGGTCCACGAGGACTTCGGTGGCAAAGACTGGTCTTTGGAACGATTCACTGCCTGATACCGTGGCGCCACCAGGACGCCAATTCACGATTCACTGCCTGACACCGGGGGGAACGCCAGTTGCGAGCGTGTTCGTCCTGATACTCGACGACGGTTCCCGAACGCGCCTCTAGGGTGAGGAGCGTGGAGCGTACGACGTTCTTGCCAAGCTCCAGGACGGCGACCTGATCGACACCACGGTCATCCCTGTACACCACGGTGAGGTAGTGCTCGCGCTTCGTCATCGTGAACGCCAACGCCCCAAGCGGACCGAGGAGGGCAGTGGTGCCGGTCGCGGCCGCGACGCGGCGACGAACCTTCTGGCCGAACTCCAGATCGTGAATAGAGGAGTACTGAACTCGCAGCACGGAACTTCCGTCGACGACAAGGACGAGCGCCTGAGGATCGCTGAGATCGAGATGGCCTTCGACGCGAGTCTGGGAGTCGTTGAACAGCGCGAGGGTTCCCCCGGCGTAAGCCGCTTTATGCCCATCGAGCGCCGACACATCAGAAACTGCGGCGAACACCATCGTGAGGATCAACGCAAGTGGCAACAGACGTGTCATGAGGCTCTCCCCTGAATATCCGGGATGTCTTCGAGCTCGCGAATCAACGCGTCGCTCCGTGCGTCGCGGCACACGGTTTGCCCCAACCGTCGTGCGGCGATGCGATACGAGTCGTCCCGCAGAATTCGCCTGACCGCGTCCGCGATGGCTGCTGATCCGGCACTCCGCTTCAACGCGAGCCCCGCTCCCCGCGCGTCCACGCGCGCGGCGGTGTCTGCCTGATCGCGGCCGTGCGGCAGCACGACCATCGGCACCCCGGCAGCCAGTGCTTTGATGACCGTGCCGTGGCCGCCGTGGGTCACGACGAGAGCCGCGTGCTGAAGTACCTGACGATGCGGCGCAGACCGCACGATAGTGACGTTTGCTCGCGCGTGCAGAGCCGAGGAATCGAGGGCCGGACCGGTCGTCACAACGGCTTGCACGGGCAACGTGCCCAGCGCGTCGATCACACGCTGGAGAGAAGCGATCTGGTCCTGATACGTGGACGAC
>Ga0209382_10000720_pt1 | contig 53418 bp, 38 predicted proteins | sample SoiMetdeltSBSDD5_FD_187599 | JGI IMG/M metagenome (GOLD analysis project Ga0209382, IMG submission 187599) | Bulk soil microbial communities from a Populus tree surrounding site in Tennessee, USA - Soil MetaG P. deltoides SBSDD5 (SPAdes) (version 2) | ecosystem: Environmental > Terrestrial >...
ACACGGCGGCCGGGGCTGCGTCCTGGAAGCGGGCTGAGTGCAGCACGTCCAGGACTGCCGCCCGCTCGGTCGGGCCCAGGGCGCGTGGATGAACCCGGTCCACCGCGACCGACGCGCCTGGGACGCTCAGCTCGCTGCGCTCGCCTGCCGCGCCTTCGTTCCTCAGGATTGGCCTCACCGGGTTCGCCGACCGGTCGGGCTGCCGATAGAAGCTGGCACGGGGCATCCCAACCGCCTCGCAGGCGACCGTCACCCCGACCACCGGCACCAGCTCGGCGACGCTCGCCATCAGGAGCGCTCGTCGCTCGGACGGCTCGGCTCGACCAGCCCGAGCAGCAACGCTACTTTTCTCAGAAGATACCTCCCGGTAGGCTCAGGCGGCGGTGACGGGATCGAGGGTAACCTCGAAGCCGGGCTCGGCGAGGCGGCGGGCATAGTAGCGGGCCTGTTGCTCGGGCTTGCGGCGGTCGAAGTAGTCCCCGCCGAGATCACGGTAGGGCTCGTCACGCGTGAGGACGTGGTAGAGCGCCGTCAAGAGGCTGTGCGCGACGGCGATCGCCGCCCGTTAGTCGCCGCGACGTTTCGCGATTCGACGGAATTTGGCGCCGAAGTAGCCGCCCCTGACCTTGATGGCGGCCCAGGCGGCCTGGAGCAGCACGCCCCGCAGCCAGCGATTGCCGTGCCGCATCCGTCCGCTGCGCCGTTTCCCGGCGCTCTCGTGATTACCCGGGCAGAGGGCCACCCACGAGCAGAGGTGGCGGGCGTCGGCGAAGCGGCTCAGGTCGGTCCCGAGCTCGGCCAGCACGACCTCCGCCACCCGGCGCTTGATGCCGGGGATGGTGCAGAGCAGGTCGAGCGCCGCCGTGTAGGGCTCAAGGCGACGGGCGATCTCGGTGCTGAGCTGCGTGATCGACTCGGTGAGCTGATCGACGTGGGCCAGCAACGTGCGGAGCAGGAAGCGATGATGGTCCTGGATCCGTCCCCGGAGCGCCTGCACCAGGGCGTCGTGCTTCTTGCGCAGCGTCCCCCGTGCCAGCCCCGCCAACACCGCCGGGTCGGTCTCGCCGCCGATCAGCGCCTCCAGCATGGCGCGCCCCGAGACGCCCAGGATGTCGCTCACCACCGACGCCAGCTTGATGTTCGTGTCCTCGAGCACCTTCTGGATCCGATTGAGTGCCCGGGTCCGCTCTTCGATCACGCTGGTCCGATAGCGGGTCAGGTCGCGCAGCGCCCGGATCGGCGCCACCGGGATGAACCCGCCCCGGATCAGGCCGTGCTGCATCAGGTCGAGCAACCACTCGCTGTCCCGCACGTCCGTCTTCCGTCCCGGCACCGCCTTGACGTGGGCGGCATTCGCCAGCTCCACCTCGACGTGCGGCTCCAGCAGGTTGAACACGGGCCGCCAGTACACGCCCGTGGACTCCATCGCCACGTGCGTGATCCCATGCTCGACCAGCCAGGCCGCCAGTTGCTCAATCTCCGCGGTCATCGTGCCGAACGTCCGGGTCTTCCGCTGCCGCTGCCCCTGCTCGTCGACCCACCCGATCGTCACCACCGCGGTCCGCTTGTGCACGTCGATACCCGCGCATCGGGGATAGACCAGATCCATGGTCACGCCTCCTGCCGTCGGTCGATCCGACCGCCAGGGGCGGGGCGCCCTCTCGCACTCACGTTTTCTCGGCGTGCTCACAGGCACAGACCAGGATGCTGATCATCCAGGCGGCCAGGGCTCTATTTTTTCACGGGCTCACAGCACCGAAAAGTCACCAGCCTCACACCCCCGCCGGTCCCTTGCAGCGTACCCGCACACATCTTCATTCGCCAGGGTGGGCTGCGGCCCATGAACAACTTTTTCGTGCGTACTCGGGGTCGGGGCTGGTGATCCACTGCTTGGCCCGCCGCCAGCGCACGCCCAGGCGGAGGAGCGCCTGCCGGATCGTCTCGTCGCTGACCTGCTCGGCGGTGATCCCCTCGGCACAGCCGACCTCGGCAGCCAGCTCCAGCGTCCAGACGCTGGTCGGCTTGCCGAAGGTCCGTGGACTCTGGTGCAGCAGCGCCCGGAGTTGCTCGGTGGCCACGGCATCCACCTTGGCGTGGATCGTGTGCGGGCGGGTCGAGCCCGGCGTCAGGCAGGCGTCGAGCCCATCCCGCTCGAACTCGCGGATCACCGTGCGGACGGTCCGGTCGTCGCAGCCCAGCACCTCCGCGATCCGTGGCGCCCACTCGCCACGCGCGCTCGCCAGCAGGATCTGGCAGCGACGCAGCACATACACCTCTGACGAGCGCAGCCCGGCTTCCAGTCGCTCCCGCTCGGTCCCCGTCAGGGAACGCACAACGATTGGTGGTCTCATACCCACCAGACCGCATGATCCACACCTTTCCCGAGGCTCTGCCTTGGGGCAGCACTAGGGCCCCGCCTGGCGGGACACCGATCACTGGACCGACACCCCTGACATTCCTGCTCACGGACATCGAGGGGAGCGTGCCGCATTGGGAGCGGGACGCCGATGCCATGCAGCGGGCGCTGGTAAGGCACGACACGATCATCGGCGAGTGCGTCACGCGCTACGGCGGCACGGTCGTTCACCAGCACGGCGAGGGAGACAGTCGATTCGCCGTCTTCGCTCACGCCGATGAGGCCATCGCCGCCGCGTGCGACCTCCAGCGGGCCTTTCAGCATGAGGCGTGGCCGACCACGACGCCGTTGTGCGTTCGGGTGGCGCTGCACACCGGCGAGGCGGTCGAGCTAGCAGGGCACTACTACGGCTCGGCGGTCAACCGCTGCGCCCGCCTGCGGAGCCTGGCCCACGGGGGCCAGGTAGTGCTGTCGGAGACCACCACAGGACTGGTGCGCGGCAGCCTACCAAGCGGGGCCGATCTCCGCGATCTCGCCGAGCACCGCCTGCGTGGCTTCGAGCGGCCAGAGCGCGTCTTCCAACTCGTCCATCCGGACCTACCGGCCGACTTCGCACCCCTCGCGGGCGTGCATCGCCCCCCGCACAATCTGCCGGCGCCGACCACTCCGTTGCTGGGGCGTGACGACGTAGCGCGCATACGAGACCTCCTCGGAGACGACGAGGCGCGCATCCTGACGTTGACCGGTCCTGGCGGCGTCGGCAAAACGCGGCTGGCCCTCCAGGTCGCCATGGACCTCCTCGACCGTTTCTCAGACGGCGTGTTCCTGGTCCCCCTGGCGTCGATCAGCGATCCGGTGCTCGTGATCTCGACGATGGCCCAGGCACTCGGCCTCCGGGAGTCCGGCGGCCGGAGTGTCGAGGATACGGTGAGCGGGTATCCGACGGTCTGGCCTCGCTCATCGCCCAAAGTCTCGTCCGGCGGCACGATGGGCCGCACGGTGAACCATGCTTCGACATGCTGGAGACGATCCGCGAGTACGGGCTGGAGCAACTGGCGCCGAGCGGAGAGGAGGCGGAGGTTCGGCAGCGGCACGCAGTCTATTGCCTACGACTGGCGGAGCGTGCAGCCCCGGAGTTGTACGGCGAGGCCCAGGTCGCCTGGCTGGCACGGTTGGAAACGGAACACAACAACATGCGGGTGGCCCTGCGCTGGCTCGCCGAGCGAGGCGATGCGGTGACGGGCCTTCGATTGAGTACGGCGTTGTGGCATTTCTGGCAGGTTCGGGGACATCACACTGAGGGGCGAATCTGGCTGGAACAGGTGCTCGGACCCGGCGGCGGAGGACAGCTTATGGAGTCGCCCGCCCCAACGCTACGAGCGGCGGCGCTCCATGGCCTGGGCGCCTTCCTCACGCATCAGGGCAACTACGCAGCCACCCGCTCAGTTCTCGAGGAGAGCCTGGACATCTGCCGTCGCGTTGGCGACGAGGGTGGGATGGCCTGGTCGCTCAACGGCCTCGGATGGGTCGCCATCGCCGAGGGGGACTTCACGACAGCCCGCGACCTCCACGGGTCGAGCCTGGCCATCGCGCGGCGCCTGGGCGACCGACGAAGCTGCGCCAACTCGCTCAACGGGCTCGGGTGGAGCGCCATCATGCAGGGTGATCACGACCAGGCACGCATCCTCCTTGACGAGAGCCTGGTCATCGGGCAGGACCTGGGCGACAAGCGGGGCATCACCAACTCGTTGGTCCATCTCGGATGGCTGGCCCAGGCGCAAGGCGATCACCCCCTGGCCCGTGCCTTCGTCAAGGAGAGCCTGGCCATCTCACAGGAACTGGGCGACAGGTCGCTGATTGCCGACGCGCTCGAAGTGTCTGCCAAGTCAGCCCTGGCGTCGCGAGAAACACACCTCGCCGCGCGGCTCCTGGGGGCAGCTCACGCGCTGCGCGAGGCCATCGGTGCGCCGCTGCCCCCGAGCGACCGCGCCGAATACGACGATGACGTGCGTGCCGTCCGTACAGCTCTCGGTGATCGAGCGTTCGATGCGCTGTGAGATGAGGGTCAGACGATGGACCTGGAACACATCGTTGCCTGCGCGCTAGAGGGTCGAGGATCGGCATGATAACTTGGCCCATTTCGCTCGCCCCCTACCTGGTAGGCGCCACGCGTATCTGGCTTTCGGAAGTGAAGGTGCATGCTGATCATGACCCGCTGGAATCTTTGCGTCGTGGTCATCGACGGCTTCGCCGACCCCGGTCGCTGCGCCAGCGGCGGCGACGGATCACCAATCTTCGCATTCAAGGCCGAACTTAAGCATTAGTGCGAATCCTCATAGATTTTCCGAAGACCTCCGGGGCGTCCAACTCACGGTACTCCAGCCTTGCCATCAAACTCGGGCGGTTCACCTTTCAGTCCAGTTCCGAAAGCTTCACTTCGTTTGCGAGGACCGTCGCCGTTGCACCCTTATCGGACGAGCCGATCCCGACGCGTAGGCGCAGCGGTTCGTTCGCTGTCGAGTCCCAGGTGAACCGGTCCTGCTCGACACCGTCCACGCGCAGAACGGCGGTCGCCTCACGCATGCCAAGCCTGGAGATCTGCAGCTCCCACACCGCCCATCGATCGGTCCTGATCTCGGCTGTCGCACCGGTCCCTTTCGGGCGGGGGGAGTGATTTTCGGCGACCAGTCCCGGTCGCAGGCGGCCGCCGCTCCTGTGCACGCGGGCGGCGACGCTCAAGCCCTCATCACCATGGAAGGATAGGAGGTACACCGATTGGCGTAGCCCCAGGGAGATTTCCTTGAGGTTGAAACGACCGCTCACAGTCCATTGGAAGCGCTTCGTCGGCAGTTCGTACTCAATGGCTGCGCGCTGCGTTTTCGTCTCCGTCGTCGAGTTGTCTGTGCAGCGCATCGCCGCCGAGCCGGCGGGTCCCGTGCCAGGGATGCTGTCGACACTGGTACCTGTGCCGGAGGCGCTCGTCACCTCCATCCAACCAGCGGGCGGCATCAAGCCGTCGTCAAAGGTCAGGGTCTCGTCCACTGCCTCCTGATCTGGAACCGGTATCGGGACACTCGTCGCCCTCTTACCGCCGATGTCGATCACCCGCGCGATCAGCCTGTCGCAAGCGTCTGGGATGTTCCGGACCAGAATCCCGTAGCGCAGATCATCCCGCGGTCGCTCAGGGTCGTCCATCTGCGACTGCTGATACCCTTCGACGCCGATGTCCTTGACGAAGAGCAGGTCGTCACTATTTCCCTCGTTGATCGTGTCCTTGTCGTCGAACTCGACGATGCGCCTGGCGAGGACGGAGAAGCCCTGAAGCAGGTCCACCTCAACACGCTTGAGGTCGCCCTGGCGCCTGTCGTTCGCGTGGAACAGCAGTCGTGCCGCCATGCGCGGACCAAGCCGGTTGAACCGGTCGAGGACAGGAGCTGAGAAGTTACGTGTGTTCCGATACGGCAGGTAGTGGAGCGGGTGGACGCTGCCACTCTCATGGTGTGTCCTCTGGCGGATCTCGAAGTGCAGGTGCGGGTAGGTTGCGTCGTCACGCCCGACCGTCCCGATACGCTGGCCCCGATCGACACACACACCCCGCACGATCGTCGCCTCGATGCTCTCGAGGTGAAGATAGACCGAGAAGACCGGAGGGTGACCAAGGCCGACATGCTCGATGACGACATGACGGGACGAGAACCCATCGGTGTCCCCCTTACCGGCGAACTTGACTGTTCCGGCGCGGACCGCGTGGATCGGCGTCCCCACCGGCGCCGGCAGATCGATGCCGTCGTGGAAGTCCCATCTTCCTGTATTGATGCGTGGCCCGAATGACGTGTTCATGGGGTCCGGTGTCGTCGTGCCGCTGAGCGGCCAGACGTATCTCATGGTCGCGCCCCCATCCTGTTGCTCATCGCATTCACTCGTGTCCGGTCGACCGACCGGGACAGGCCCAGGAGACGCGCGGTATTGCCGCCGGTGATGAGCGCCTCGCTCGCAGCCGGCAGCCGCAGGAGCTTGATTTTGTACAGCTCGAGGTCCGGATGCAGGAACGGTCCATCCGAGCCGAACAGGATCTTTCCGGGTCCCGCGAGCCGTACCGACCGCACGAGGATTTCCCAGTAGCGCACCCCACTCGTGTCCGCGTAGACGTTCGGAAAGCGGCACAGCCGATCGATCAGGCGGGTCTGGGCCACCCGGTCGTCACTAAAACCGCCGAGATGGGGGATGATGAAGTCGATCTCGGGATACTGCTCCGCCAGCGCATCGACGATTTCCACCCGCCGTACGATGTCGACGAGCATAGGGAGACGGTAGTGGCGGGCCGCGTCGCAGACCTCGCGCGTTGGCAGCGACTCATGTCCGTGCACCTTGAGGCCGCGAAAGCCGTACTCCTCGACTGCCCGGCCGAGCAACGACGCGGCACGTCCGGCGTCACGTGCCGGGTTGATCCCGGCGAAGCCGATGACTTCTCTCTCGTGGCGGCGGACGACGCGGGCCAGGCGGACGTTCGCTGTGTCGTAGTCAGGGCTGAACGTCGGGAAGACCACCGTGCGGTCGATCCCGGCGTCACGCGCGCGGGCGAGATGTCGTTCTAGCCGCGCCTCCGCGTTCCAGAATGCGTCGGCACCACTCCCACGCCCTGCATGGCAATGACAATCGATGATCACGGTTCAAGCTCCCAGAAAACCTGATCGTGGGTCACCTGGATGCCTCTCACCGCCGCCTACCTGGGACTGAGAAACGGCGCGCCCTGGACTCGCTGCAGCCAGTGCCTGATCGGCACGTGGTTGTGACCCGCGCTCGTTTCCTGGACGACAACGTTCGTCAGACGACGCCGTTGTTGCTCGGCCAGCAGCTCCTTCGACCGCTGCACCGTACTTCCCTTGGGGCCAAGGTAATGGACGTACAGCCGGGCGCCGGGGGTTGCCGCCGCCCACTCGGCCCACAGCTTCGACACACCTTCGCCGTAGAGGCAGTCGAAGCCCCAACACTCGCGGATGATTGCGGTGGAGCGCTGACGGGACCGCGCCAGCCGCAGCATCGCCGAACCGCCGCCCGAATGGGCCGCCAGGATGATGTTGCCGATAGACGGGGTCTGGCCGCCCCACAACGATGTCTGCCGTGCCAGCGTCGCCATCACCTGGTCCAGGTAGCGGTCGAGCCCGCCCGGCCCGGTCAGCGTGCCGGGCTCTGACTTCGGGCCGAGCGTGGGCGCGACAAGAATGACGTTGCGGCTGGCCTCGTTCAGTTTCTCGCGCAGGGCGAAGTGCGGGTAGCGGGCGGCGTTCCAGTGGCTGTCGATCGAGACCTCAGGTGGAGGGGTCCAACCGCCCCGATGGTGCCCATGCAGGTACAGGATCAGGTCCACCCGCGGACCGGCGCGGTAGCGCTGCGGGATGAAGATGCCGGTCATCGGTCGCGCCGGTCCCTCTCCTCCGAGGCGGATGTTGGGGTACAGCGTGACGGTCGGCGGTACCGGTTCTGGCGGACGCGCCTCCGCCACGGGCCCGGACGGTTTCGCCACGGGCGGCTGGACAGGCCGGATCGGCGGCGTCGCTGACGGCGCCGGCCTCGAGCTCGGACGGGGTGCCGACTGCACGGGCAACGACGAGCTGCCGCCTGGGGGGTTGTATTCCCAATGCCACGGCTCCTTCGGGTACGGATAGAATCCGTACCGAGTGGCGTTCCGGGCTAGCCACCGATAGGCGGGCGTCCGGCGGAGCGCCTCAACGTTGGCGCTGGAGTTGCTCCCACCCAGGTAGAAGTCGATCGCGCGCCCGCTCTGATGGGCGCTGCCGCCGGGCGGGGCCACCCACACCCGCGCCGCTCGAGGTGAGCCGTACCGTTTCACCGCGGCCGCGAACAGCCGCGCCTGGTGGGCGGAGGACCGGTAGCCTGAAACCGGAAGCAGCAGCGGCGCGGCCACACCCGCGCTGCGCGCGTCGGCCACCAGGGCCTGCCAGGCCGCGGCGGCCAGCCGGTGCAGCGGCACCTTCTTTCCGTGCCCCTGCACCTGTACCACGTCGGACGGGGCCGGATCACGGTTATCTTTGATCCGCCCGCCGCCCGGCTTTTCCACCGCCACCGGAACGAAGCCCTGGGCAGCGACTGTCTCGAAGTGTCCCATCGGGGCCTCGAACAGATCCGCTAGTCGTGCGACCATCACGTCGCCTCCTCTCGTTAGCCGGTCATGCATGTCAGTTCGGCGCACATCCGCGATGTCCTCGAGAGGAATATGTCCTCCGACTCCGTCGTGATCGTGCCGCCCTCTCTCGGCCGCGCCCCCGCACCCCTCAGCGAGGCCGAATGATCTGCACCGCGCTCGCGGGGAGATCCCGTACGCGGTTGTCGATGAAGAATGCGTTCTTGCGCACCTGGTCAAGTCCGTTTACACGACCGATCCAGGTGCAGCCGCGCTGGTCTCTGTGACAGCGCTCGCGCGCATACCCCTCGGTGAAGGCACGCCACTCCTCGTAGGTGCGCGGGAGGGCACCGTGCCGGTCCTTGAAGTACACGGCGGTGTTGGCGAAGTCGCTGGCGATGCCGATCCCCGGATTCGGCGCCTCACCCCGCAGCGCCCGCTCCGCCAGCGATCGCGCCTCCGCGGGGAGTGACCCCCAGGATGTGCGCTGAAGGCGTAAATGGCGCTCGAGCTGGCCGCGCGGCACGTGCTGATACGGCGCGTCGTAGGTGCCCCCGGTGCGGACGAACTCGGGTCTGTGCATGTGTCGCTTTGCCGCCCCGCCGGAGCGCAGCACGGGCTGGAGCGGTGTCGAGTAGGCGCGGATGAACTTGTGGAAGCGGTCGAACGCCCGGAGCCGGCCCGTGAAGAGGGCGTACCGATTGAACATCGCCCAGATGACCGCGCGGTTGTCCGGCGTGTCGCGTCCGCCTGCCTCCCCGACAATGAAGCGGGCCGTCCAGAGCACATCGTCAGGCGTGAACTGGTACTGCCACGCCGGTTTCCCCGGCCGGACCAGTGTGAGCGTGCCGAACGGCCCGCGTGGTCCGTCGCCCGGCGCCGGGGCAGGTTGCGCCGCCGGTGGAACGCTTCCGGTGGTGGGTCGCGCGACGCCCGACGCCGGACGAGCCGTCGTCGTCGGCCGCGGGGCGGCCCCCGGCACGCGAAAGCGGACGTGGAGATGGTTATCGTGACCCTTCCACCTCTTCACGCCGGTGACGGCCGGGTCGTTGAAGAGGATCAGCTCCACCGGTAAGATCGGGTTGGCGCGGATGATGTTCACGAGCTGCTGGGTGAGGGCGCGAGAGTAGGCGGCATCCTGGTAGCGCACCGGCGCCTCACGACCGTCGGCGCGCACCAGCCGGATATCGACATCCAGGCCGCGTTGGTGCGATGCGTGCGGTGGCATCGGGCCGCCTCCACGGAGGCTGATGTCGCCGATGCCGATCCGGGGACCGGTGGGACGCGCCCGCTGCCAGGCAGCACCGATCGCCTGGAGCGCCCGGATCATCTCCGCACGCCCGTACTGGCGGGGCTCCCGCTGGTAGCTGACGAGTCCCGCGTTCTCCCGCGGCAGCGCGGTGTCAACGCGCGGGCCCGCCACGGTCCGTGTCGCGGCGACCTCCCACGCGCTTGCGGGCTGACCGGCGTCCGCGTCATGGACAGCGGGCGCTTCGAACAGCGCCATGGGTTGTGCTGCCATGGTTCAACCTCAACAGTCTCCAGTGCATACCACGGCAGCTCAGCCAACCACCGGATCGGCCGGCATTCGGCCCCGTGAGCGCGCGAATACCGGATCGCGACGGCTGCCGGACGGCGACGGCCCCCGGGCGTAGACGTTGCGTGCCGGCGGCGTGGGCCGGCTGATGCGCAGGCCCTCCTCGCTCGAGATCCACTCCTCGGCTGCCTCCGCGATCTGGCTGAGCTGCGCTTCGAAGGCCGCGCGGTTCGTCTCGAGCACGTACGGCTCGGCGAGCCAGCGAATGATCTTGCGGCCGGCGACGGCCATGCGGTTCATCCGGCTGGCGTGCACGGCCCGGTGGAAGTACTGCCACATCACCAGCTCGACCACGTCCCAGGCCGACTCGGCGCCGAACTGCGCCCGCAGGTCGGGCGCGCTCAGCACAGCAAACGCTTCCTCGAGCGCCTGGCTGGTCTCAGTGCGCATGACGTTGACGTATCCGTAGGTGGCGTTCTTCAAGTTGTTGCGCGATTGGAGTCCCGCGTCGCGGACGATGGCGATCGAGCCGAAGGTCGGATCAGTGGCGTTCTGGCGGATCACCTCGCTGATGCGCTTGTCCCGCCAGAATTTGGCCGTCTCGCCGATGAAGTGCACGAACAAGCCGTGGAACTCTGCGTTCGGGCGAGCACCTGGGCCGGGCTCGACCCGGGTGTAGTTGAACACGCGCCGGTAGGCGCGCCCCCGCTCCTGGCGCTGGTAGCGCAGGATGTTGTGCTTGTCGAATCGGTACAGGCCCAGCGCCCCCGCCCCGTTCCAGATGCGCAGCGTCCCGGCGCGGAACAGCTCCTGCAGCTTGTCCATCACCTGCCAGATGCCCAGCAGCTCGTGCAGGCACAGGTAATAGAGGTCGGCCGTGGCCGCGATGCGGTCGGCGGCTAGCGTCTCGTCGTAGTTCTCCACGCCGAGCGACACCTGCGTGCTGCCGAGGTCCGCGGGCGCCGAGGAGCCCAGGCCGATCAGATTCGAGAGGCCGCCGTCGGCCGGCCCGCTCCCATTGGACGACGGCATGATCGTCTGGAGCTGCGCCTCAATCTGCTGTGCGAGCGTCTCGGCGGCGGCCGGATCGTTCAGAACGTTCGGCGGCAGCTTGGCGATCGCGTCTTTGTAGAGCTGCGCCCGCAGCGTACCGATGTAGTCGAGCTGTGCCTGCGATGGCATGGAATCGTCCTCCCACTTACCTGGCCTGTGCCGGCACGTTTTGGCCCAACAACAGGATCGCGAGATCGCGCAGGTAATCCTTGACGGCGTCGATGCGGTCGACGATGTTGTCGTTCTGAAGCGCCCGCTTGAGCGCGCCGGACCTGTCGCCGATCTGGGCAACCCGCCGCTCCTCGAACGTGAAGCCGAAGGCATCCATCTCTTCGACCCACGAGCGGGTGGCGCCGGCGGTGGAGTCCAGCAGCCGCTGCGCCAGGATGACGCCCTGACTGAAGGTGATGCGACTCGTGAGGGCGTCGAAGGCCGCCCACAGCGTCTTGATGATCTCGATCTGCTGGCTGAGCAGCTCCAGGATCGCCCGGCGCGACTCCTCCTCGGCAGAGTCGAAGTCTTCGTCATCATCCTCCCGGATGATCACGCCGAGTGCGGCCAAATGGGTGTCGAGCTGGTCGAGGTAGCGCTGCTTGCGCGGTGGACGCGGGCCGTCGGCGCGGGTGGCCTCCTCCAGCAGGGCGTTGAGGTCTGCCGCCGTCGCGGCACGCAGGGCGGCCAGCTCGGCGAAGTCGATCGTCTGTGACAGCGGCTGCAGGCGCTGGAGGGTGTCGAGCGCGGCGCACACCGCCGGCTTTATCTGCTGCTGGAGGATGACCTGCTGGGCCGAGATCTGCCCAGGCGAGCCCGCGGTCGATACTCCGTACGATGCTCCGTTCTGCCTGTATGCAGATGGTGGCGCGTAGGCCGGGCTCGCGGCGTACATGGAGACCGGACCGATCCCCATCCCGTTGTACGGCAGCCAGCCGCTCGCGCTCATTCCGTTGGCCTGGTTGGACGACCGGAACGTCGCCTCAGTGAACGCCTCCGCGACGACCCGCTTGATCACACGGCCCACGTCCGCCCCTCCGGACGAGCCGATGCCGCGCTCACCCTCGATCACCACTCGCTGGAACGGTTGCCGCCCCGACTGCGGGCCCGGCAAGAGGGCGTCGTGAGGCTTCGCGCCTTCGCCACGCCTGCGCGCAGGATCGGTCGGATCGTCCAGGAGGAGGATGTTGAGGATCTCGATCAGTTCGGCGGCCTCAGCCCCGATGTCGGGAAAGCCGACACTTCCCTGTTCGGCCAGCCGCTTCTGGCCCTCGGGGCCGGCGAACGTCTCCAGCCAGTCGGTGACGTCCGCCACCGTCAGCTTGGACAGGACGGGATCCGGCGGGATGATGTCCTTCGGTGCGTCTGGCGTCGCGTTAGCCTTCGGTGCGTCTGGCGTCGGATTGGCCTTGGGTGCCTCTAGCGTCGCGTTGGCCTTCGGTGCGTCTGGCGTCGTCGGTGTGTCTGGCATGGTTCATCGCCTCCCTAACATGCGGTAAAAGGTGTCCGTGATCGCCTGCGGCGCTGCCAGGCGGTGGTCCAGGGCGAAGCGGGCGGCGCCCACCATGAAGCGCGCCGGCACCATGCCCAGATCCTCTCCAGCCGCCAACCGGCGGCCCGCCTCCTCCACCATCGCCATCTGGCGCGGGCCGAACTCCACCACCCGAACCAGGCTCTTCCGACCCAGCTGCGGGTACGGCTGGAACGCCATCGTGTCGACCGCCAGCGCCGCCGCCCGATCGAACGTCTGCATCAGTGGCGGCGGGATCTGCTCCGGCGTGACGCGCGGATAGAGCCGCAGCCACACCCGACGCAGGTCCGCCGCCATCGCGTCCAGCCCCAGCCGCCGCAGCAGCACCAGGCTGATCAGCACCCGCAGGTACGGTGTCGGATGGACGCCCGACGGGTTGAACTGCTGTGTGCTCGCCGGCGCCCGCGCCACCACGTCCATCAGCGACTCCACCGCCGCCGGGCCGCCCAGCACGAGGGCGAGCATGTCCGCCATCATCTCCTTGTGCCAGCGCGCCCAGGTCCGAGCAACGTCAGCTGGGAGCGACCCTTCAGTCATGAGCCGCGCGTAAATTCGCTTCGGCACCACCTCCCAGAGACCGAGGTCAGCCTGGATGTTGTGCGAGATCTCGTGGAGGACGCTGGAGAGTGCCCAGACGTTCTCCAGCCGGTGCTGGGGGATGATCACCAGGGGGAAGAGGTTCGGGTGATAGCGCAGCCGGCGTAGGGGCACGCCCCGCCGGTACGTGGAGGGGCTGAAGCCGCTATCGGCGTAGCTGAAGGGCAGCAGGCTCGGGGTCGGGCGGGCCGTGCCGAGCCCGACATAGATGTCGCGGTAGCAGCTCGCGCCGATCCGGTCCACCGCGCGCAACCGCTCGCCGAAGCGAGAGAGCCGCTGGGCGAACAGGTCGAAGTAGAAGTCCCAGATGCCCTCCACGTAGAGCACCCGGTTGCCGACCTCCTGCTTGCGCTCCAGCAGGACGCGCAGGCGCTCCGCGGTAGGCTCGTGACGGGCGGCTGCCGCTGCCGCCTCCACCCAGCGTGCCGACTCCATGAGCTTCGCCCGCAGGCCGTCGATGAAGCGATTCACTGCCTCGATGTGCCCCTCACTGGGGGCCGCCGGACCGGTGCCGAACTCATCCCTGGCGAAGGGCCGCAGCGAGCGCGCGTGCCGCCTGAGGTTGATGTCCTGGATCACCAGCCAGTTGTCCAGGAGACGCTTCTCGCCGGCATCGCCGCTGTCGACCGAGCGGGGCGGTGGGACGACGGACGCCACAGCGGCGCGCGCCGCGGCCCCGCCCGACGGCGTGCGAGCTGCGCCAGCGGGCGCCTGGATCGGCTGCCTGATCGGTGCGCTGGTCATCGCTGCTGCTCCGCTCCCTCGTCCGGCCGCAACCGAGCGCCCTCATCGGGGCGATCAGCGCCGGGCCCCTCCATCGCCTCAATACCCGAGCGGGCTGTACCGCCTGGAGGCATCGACGCGGCGGGGGTTGTACGGCGCGGTACGACGACGCAGCATCGTGCTCCGCTCGACCGCACGGGCGACCTGACCGGGATCGCCGAGCACACGCTGCGTCGCGGCCTGCATCGCCCGTACGGCCAGCGGCCCGGTGATCGGCCGTCCATGGCGCCTGGCGGCGCGCATCATCCCGAGCGCGCGGCGTTGGATCCGCGGCATCGTCGCCAGGAGCCGGCGGCCATCGCGGCCGCCCTGCGCGATCAGCACCCGCGCGACGCGGGCGTTCGCCTGCGTCAGCGTCGGCATCACCGGCCGCACGATGCGGGCAGCGCCCATCACCGCCACCGTGATCGGCAGGGTCGAGCTGACCAGCGCGGCGGCCTCGTCCTCGCTCTCGACCTGACCCGCCTCGTACGCTAGCTCTTCCGTCAGCGCGGCTTCGTGTCCTTGCTCGGTCTCTTCGATCTCCGGGAGCGCCTCGTTCACGCCAAAGAGCTGCGCCTCTACTTGCTCCGCCTCGATCTCTCCCTCGCTCACCAGCGACGCCGCGAGCTTGCTTGCAAGCGGTCCGGCGACCACGCCAGCGCCGGGGATCATCGAGCCCAGCGCGCCAGCGGCGAGCGGCGCCAGGCGCCTGGCGAGCTTGCTCAGCCCCCCCGGATCGCCTTCCCGATGAAGGGGTCTGCCTCAGTGCTCCACTCATCCTCGTAGGCGCCTTCGTCCTCGAAGACGCCCTCATCCTCGTAGGTGGTGTAGCTGGGCGATTCGTACATCGACTCATAGCTGTTATCGGGGTACTCGTCCTCCAGGGACGCTCCCATCTCGTACACCGACTCCGGTGCGGAGTAGGGGCTGCCGATCTCGTCGGTCTCGTACGTTTCCCACGCCTCGTCTTCGAAGACCGACTCGTCCTCGAAGGCCGCGTAGGCACCGCCGAGGTGGCTTGTCTCCTCGGTTTCCCATTCGAACGCGCTTTCAGAGCTGCCGAACCCGCCCATCTCGTCCGAAGCGGGCGACTCGAAGGCCGTCTCGTGCTGCATCACCATCGTTCGTTCCTCCAGCGCTCCAGGCGCCTAGTACAGCCTCGGCGAAGTTCGTCGGTAGTTCGCCATTCGGGGCCGCCGCCTCGACTCGAAGAGGCTTGTCCGCGCTAACTACCGAAGGATCTCGACCAGCCTGTACTAGTAGCTGTATCGAGGCCGTGGCGGCCGCACGATCTGCCCCGCCGGCGCGACCGTCCCGTAGCGGATCGCCGTATTGCGCATGAGCGCCGGGCCGGCGATGTGGGGCGAGCCGAGCACGTGCGTCGCCTGCGCCGCCATCACCCGCGGCACCATCGCCGGCGGCACCGGCCGGCCGGCCCGCTGCGCCGCCGCCAGGCTGGCGATCGTCCGCCGCTGGATCGGCACGGCGAGCCGCGACAGCTGGCGTCCGGCCGGACCGCTCGCGCGCATGCCGTGCACCAGGCGCGCGTTGGACCTGATCAGGATCGCGAGATAGCGGCGCATCGGCCCGTTCGCCCGCATGATCGTGATCGTAAGCGGCAGCGCCGCGCCGAGCAGCGACTGCGCTTCCGTGTCGCTCTCGGTGTGGGCGGCCTCGGCGGCGAGCACCTCCGTGAGCGCCGCCTCGTGCGCCAGCTCATCCGCGGCCACCTCGCCATCGGTCTCACCGGCGCCGAAATACTGCGCCTCGAACGCGGCGGCGGTGGCCTCGCCCTCCTGCAGCAAGCCGTCCATGTCGGCGCCTGCCGCCTGCCCCCCCGCATCCACGGCGGTGCCTGCGACCGACCCCTCCGCACCGATGACGCTCTGCACCACCCGCGGTATGGCGCGCCGGGCGGCCGGCAGCAGGCGCCGCACGGCCGGCATGGCGGCGCGAGTCAGGTGAGGGAGTGCCGCTGCCGCCAACCCTCCGATGAACGGGTCCGCCTCGTCTTCGAGACTCAACTCATACGGGCCTTCGGTCGCTGCCCACTCGTCTTCCGTCTCGTACGTCGACTCGTAGCCGCCCCGTTCGTCCTCGGCCTCGTACGTCGATTCGTAGCCACCCCATTCGTCCTCCAGGGCGCTCTCGAAAGGCGATGACTCGGTGGACCCCCATTCGTTCTCGGTCGCGATCCCCTCGTAGATGGATTCGCCCATCCCGTACTCGGCCTCGTCCTCGAACGAGGAGGCGTACTCATGGCCGCCCCACTCGTCCTCCAGGGCAGCGGGGGCGAACGGAGGCTCTTGCGCAGGTTGGTATCCGCTCCAGATCTCATCTTCAAACGCCGCTGCGGCTGCGCCGTTGGCAGACCCGATGGTCATGGGGTTTCCTCCTCGTTGGCGGTGCCTGCCGCGGTCGTCCCGACCTGCTCGTCTCCGTGTCGCTCCGCCAGACCGTCCGGCTGCAAGCAGTCCCTGATGAAGCGACTGAGGCCCGTGCCGCTTTGCACGTACACCTCGCGTCCACTGGCGATGTGACGGATCATGCAGCGCTCCACTGCCTTGCTCGTGTCGGTTGACAGTCGGATGAGAAAGAGGCTGCTCTCCAGGTCGATGGTGCCTTGCATCTGAACCTCCGGAGCGGCTCGCTGCACCCGGCACCGGCACCGCACAATCAGCGACACACGGTCGGCATTCATTGGTCCCCGTTGATCCCGCACGGTCAGAGCTCTCCACGGCCCACGGCCCACGGCGCTGTCCGGCGCCCGGTGCCGCACGTGTCACGGTAGCGGGCGCGACTCTATTTCGACTCTGCGTGCGACTCTCAAACCACTCTAGCGCCGGTCATGCTGCTCGGACGCGGCCACCGCATCGCCGTGCAGGATGGCGCTGGAGAGCGCCGTCGTCTCCGGCATCGGCTGGACGCCCAGCTCCTCGGCAAGCACGCGTTCGCAGCGCTGGTACTGACGCAGCGCCTCCGCCCGCCGCCCGGCACCGACGTGCGCGCGGATGATCTGGCGGTACGCCTCCTCGTGGCAGCGGTCCTCCTCCAGCAGCCGCGTCGCCCAGGCCACGGCCTCGTCGAAGCGGCCCGCGTCGAAGTGGTGACTCGCCAGTGCGCTGCACGCCGTCATATACCGTCGTGTGAGCTGCTCCCGCTGAATCTGCGACCAGTCCGCATAGAGGTCTTCCGGCAGGAAGGGACCGGTGACGAGCCGGCAAGCGGTCTCGAAGTGTGCGATCGCCGGCTCGCCCGCGGCGCGCTCGCCGGCCCGGAAGCTGCTCAGGAAGCGGTCTACGTCGAGGTCGATGGTGATCGCCGGGTTGAGCGAGTAGACACCGTTCTCGCAGAGGACATAACCACCGCCCCGATCGCAGACGTACCCCTCGTTGAGGGAGCGACGGAGCGCGCTGAAGGCGCAGTGCAGCTTGTGGCGCGCGACATCCGGCGCGTCATCCAGCCAGAACGTCTCCACGAGGACGTCCATCGTGGCTTGATGCCGCGGCTGGGCTACGAGGTAGCGGAGGATGGCCTGGCCGTTCCGGCTCGAACAGAGGTCGACCGTGTTCCCGAGCCGTCGCACGGTGAAGCGTCCGAAGCACGTGATCGAGAGTGGCGGCAGGTCGGCGTGTGATGCGAGGGGCGTCGACTCTCGCGCGTCGGCCACCGCGGGTGTCGTGGCATACGGTTCCACAGTTGAGACCGTCTCCTGGAGACGACCGGCGAGAACCGAGGTTAAAGATTCGAGGTCGGCTGTGTACGCCGCGCGCTCGACCGTCACGGCCGCGAACTGTCGAGAGGCCTCGAGTAGCGCCTCCAGTGCCTGCCGGTATCGGGATTCGTGGGCTGCACACGCCTCGAGCACCGTGACCAGGTACGAGAGGTCTGAATCGGAGGCGCTCCCGCCTCGCCGGCGAGCAGGCCGGGGGACCGCGCGCAGCGAGCGGCTACTGGGGCGAGCCCTCGTCGGTCTTACGGGCCACGTCCGGGAGCGAGAGGCTCCAACCGAAGCCACACGGTCCATGTCCGGTTCCAGTGTTGTAGAATTCCGCCCGCGCTCGGCCGACTGCATGACCGGACCCGCGCCGGTGCGTCGAGTCGACCCTCGTTGTCGTTGGATAGCAACAGCGTACGGCGCGCCGAGCACCGGGTCGTATCCAGAATTGGACATTCCGGTAGACATCTTCCGCCGTGACAGGCCGGCGCTCGATCGGGAGTCGGGAGCTAAATCGGACGCGTCGAGCCGGCGCTCGGATGTGCGCGGCGCGATAGACGTGTCAGGAGGGAGTGCGCAGCTGCCGGCTCTGCTCAATCGCCCAGGCCGCGACCTGGACGCGCGTGTCGAGCCCGAGCCTGGCCAGGATGTGCTTGACGTGGTTGGCCGCGGTTCCCTCGGTGATCACCAGATCGGCTGCGATCTGACGATTGGTCAGCCCCCGGGCGATGAGTGCCGCCACCTCTTGCTCGCGCTGCGTCAGGCCGGGCAGTTGTCGGCCAGCCGGTCGGATCCGCCGAGGCGACGGGCCCGTCGCCTCGGCGGATCCGGCCGGCTTCAGCGCGTAGTCGATCGTCTGCTCCACCGGAATCGCTCGCCCCGCGTTCCAGGCAGCCGTCATCGTCTCCGCGCTCAGCGCCCGTCGCGCAGGCTCCAGCCAGCGCTCGAACCTGGCCCGCCAGGCGGCGGGGGAGGATTTCCCGATCGCCTCGCGGATCGCCATCGCGGCCCCTGCCAGACGCAGTGCGCGCTCGGGCTCCCCCTGCGCAGCTGCGACGCCCCCGAGCGCGGCGAGGGCGATGGCGACCCGCTCCCGATCGCCGATCTCGCTTGCAAGAGCCAGGCTCTCGGACTCGAATGCACGGGCCCCGGCGAGGTCACCACGCTCCAGGGCCACTTCCCCAAGATTGGTGAGTGTTTCCGCCACACCCTGTTGGTTGCCCAGTGCCCGATAGATGGTCAGGCTCTCCTCGTAGCAGGACTGAGCCGTTCCAGGATCGCCCTGGGAGTTGGCGACGACGCCGAGACAGACCGTCGTCTCGGCGACCCCTTGCACATCGCCGAGCTCCCTGAAAAGCTTGAGGGCTTCCAGGAGGTGCGTGCGAGCCGCCACGTAGTCGCCACGCACGCGGGCCAGGCATGCGAGGCGGTGCGTTCCATCCGCGAGGCCGGACCGGTCATCGTACGCGCGGGCAACAGCGACCGCCCTCGTCAGAAACTCGTGCGCCGCGCCGTGGTCGCCATGCTTGGCAGCCAGGCGACCGGCCGCCTGCAGCGCCCTGACGTGGGTTCGTGCGACCGGCGCGGACGATGGCGGTCCGCCAGATCGTATCAACAGGTCAGCCAGCCACTGGTGGCCCTCGCCGTAGAAGCCACGGGTCAGCCAGAACCGCAGCAGGGCCGCGCCCAGGCGCACGCCCTCCTCAAGGTCCCCGCACTCGACTGTCCAGGCGAGCGCCGCGCGGAGGTTGTCGTGCTCCTCGTCGAGCCGTTGCAGCCACGCGACCTGCCGGGGCCCGGCCAGTTCTGGCTCGGCCCGCTCGGCGAGCGCGATGATGAAGTCGCGGTGCCGCTTGCGCAGAACCGTCTCCTCATCCGTCTCGCGCAGCTTCTCTGCCGCATACTCCCGCAGCGTTTCCAGAAATCGGTAGCGGATCGCGTCCGCGTGTTCAACGGTCAGCACGAGCGACTTTGCCACTAGTCCCGACAGGAGGTCGAGGATCTTGTTTGGGGCGAGCCCGTCACCAGAGCAGACGGATTCTGCCGCTTCGAGCGACCAGCCGCCGGCGAACACGGCCAGCCGGCGCAAGAGCACGCGCTCCTCATCGTCGAGCAGGTCGTGACTCCAGTCGAGCAGCGCCCGCAGCGTCCGGTAGCGGGGCAGGGCCGTTCGACTGCCCCCAGTCAGCAGGCCGAACCGGTCGCCCAGTCTGGCCGCGATCTGCTCCGGGCTCAGCACCGCGACCCGTGCTGCCGCGAGCTCGATCGCCAGCGGAATCCCGTCCAGCCGCCAGCAGATCTGCTCCACGGCCTCTACGTTGCGATCGGTCAGCGCGAAGGTCGGAGTGGCAGCCTGGGCGCGCTCGACGAAGAGGCGGACCGCCTCGGACTCGGTTGGAGATTGGTTCCGTCCGGGCGACTGAGGTGGGCCCGCGACGAGCTCGTGGATCTCACCCGCGCGGGGAACGGGTAGCGTCAGTGCTTTCAGAGGTGAGGGCAAGGCGAGCGGGGGCACCCGAAACGTCGTCTCGCCCGCGATGCCCAGTCCCTGGCGGCTGGTCGCCAGGATCCGCAGTTCCGGGCAGGCACGCAGCAGGGCGTCGGCAAACGCGGCACACGCCTCGATCAGATGCTCGCAGTTATCCAACACCAGCAGGAGCCGCTCGGCGCGCAGCGCGTCGGTCAGGGAGGCCGTCAGCGAGCGTTTCCGCTCCTCGCGCACACCGAAAACGGCCGCCACGACCTGGGGGACCAGCGGCGCGTCCGCCAGGGCTCCCAACTCCACGAGCCAGATGCCGTCCTGGAAACGATCGAGCAGGCTGACGGCGACCTCGTGGCCGAGTCGCGTCTTGCCGACCCCACCGGGACCGGTGAGTGTCAGGAGCCGACTCGTGTTGAGGAGTCGTCTGGCCTCGGCAATCTCCCGCTCGCGTCCCAGGAAACTGGTGGAAGGGTGGGGCAGATTGTGCGGCCGTGCCTCGACGATGGATCGATTCGGAGGGCGTCGCGGAACGCCGGAGCCTCGCTCCGGCCCAACCGGAATCGCTCGAAGCGGTGTGACTGCTCCCTTGTTCGGCGCTGCCCGACGCCCTGGGCCGGGAGCCCGTCGAGGAGCGGACGAGCGGGCCGTGCCGGCTGGTCGGTCGTGTGTCCAGGTCGCAGCGCGGTCCATCTCGACCTCTCCCGTTCCGATTACCCGCACGCCGTATCCGGTTCGCGCGAGACAACGGGCTCATTAGGAGCCTGCTGCCACTATCGGTCGCTCCCAGTCGAGTCTCGGAGCAGCATCTCATGTTCGCGGTATATGGCCAGCTTACGCCGCGTGCGTGCGCCCCCATTGTGCCTGATCTTCACCGTCTCCGCTGTCACGTAGCGGACAGTTCGCTGACCTGCACAGCATCGGGTTGCCGCGCACCGCCAATCTACGCAACCCGAGAATGGTGCTGGCATCCGCGACAAGGGCTACGCTCTGGTCCGCTATCGGCTGCGGTTCTGAATCACTGTTACCATCGTCGGCAAATCGGGTCTCACGCAGTCGGAGGGGGAGAGACGGCTCTCAATAGGAGCAAGGGACGGTTTGAACGTCTGGTGAAACTGGACAAATGCCTCCGGGTCGTGGCTTGCAGAAGCGAACGTGCATGCCGATGCATGTCTCTTGGTGATACACCGACCGCTCTCGGCGTCCCGTTGAGGGTTTTGGTGTATCTCGCGTACGCTGACGGCGAGCCGGCGGGACGGAGTGTTGTCCGAGCACCAGCCTCTGATTAGCGCGTCTCCGAGTTCCACCGTGATCCTGTGTGGTCGGCGTGACACAGCACGAGGGGACGTGTCATTCCGCTCGAGGATCCGTGCTCGCCTCGGCCGACTGGGTCGATTTCCGCGTCGTCGGCTGCTTGCTGGCGCGATGCCGTTGCGGTAACGTATGGGCGAGGGCGCTGCCCTCGCGGGATTCCGATCCGGGGGCGAGCCGGCGGTGCACAACGATCGGTCGCCGCCATCCCTGGCCCGGGTCCGAGCCGCCGGGCACCCGAGGGGGGGCGCGGCCGATCAGCCGGCGCGTGCCCCCGGTCGCGCATCTGCCCTGCCGGCCCAGACGACGCGGCTGATCGGCCGCGAGCGGGAGGTCGCCCAGGTCCGGGCACTCCTTGCACGGTCGGAGGTACGTCTGGTGACGCTGGTCGGCCCGCCCGGGATCGGCAAGACTCGCTTGGCCCTAGCGGTCGTCGAGGCGTTTCTCGACGCCTTTGCCGACGGGGTCGCGCGGGATGCGCCCTCCCACCATCAGACGCTGCGGGCATCACTGGACTGGAGCCATGACCTGCTGTCCGAGCCGGAGCAGGTCCTCCTGCGTCGGCTGGCGGTCTTCGCCGGCGCCTGGACGTTCGAAGCCGCCGAGAGCATCTGTGCTGGCGAAGGCATTACAGACGGCGCCGTGCTGGATCTGCTCGCGGGCCTGCACGCTGAAGCAGGCGATCAGCGCAAGCTACGTGTGCGCCGACGCCGGATCAGGGCCGGATGTCTGCACCGGGCCGGTCGCGAACGGCGGCACACTTGACACGGCCACTGTCGGGACGAAGTCCTTCAAAGTGGAGGCGCGGGACAAGGTCGGCAACACCACCAGTCGCACCGTCACCTACACCGTCCGGTACGCCAGCACGGGGATGTGCCAGGGCACACCAGGGCACACCATCCTGCAGCCCATCAATGCCGACGGATCCAGCGTGTTCAAGCAGGGAAGCACCGTCCCGGCCACATTCCGTGTCCGCGATGCGACGGGTGCATCGATCGGGACCGACGGCGTTGTGACGAGCTTCAGGATCGTCAGGACTACACAGGGGACGGCCGTCCAGGAGGTCAACGAGGTGGTCGAATCGACGACGCCGCACACCGAATTCCGGTGGACCGGCGACCAGTGGAGGTTCAACATCAGCACGAAAGAGCTGCAGCCAGCGACGACCTACTACTACCGAATCAGCCTGAACGATGGCAGCACGATCGAGTTCAACTTCGGCCTTCGCTGAAGATGGAGATGCACGAGCGAGGGCAGGGACCGCCGTATCTCAGGGTGGTCCCTGCCCCGCCGCTGGAACGTGCCGCCGGGAATAGTCGCGGACGTTGCACACATCGCACTACTGCTCGTCGGCTGGGTCATGGTTTCAGTGTTCGGCAAAGAGTTGCACCCGGCTTCTTGCACTGGAGGGCCCGGCTCCGCGGCGAGTAGTGTCCACCCGTCACTGGGAAGCGGCGAGCCGTCCGGCTCGCCGCTTCCGTCGGTCCGGCATGGAATGGGTCCGGCGCACCAGCAGTCATGAAGCACTACGTATCACTGATTCACTCCACTCGGCATGAAGATCCGGGCGAAGGGGATGCCCGCTGACTCGTTCGGTTTTGCAGAAGCGAACGTGCATGCCGATGCACGTTACCCGGTAAATAACGGAGTACGTGTTGGCGTCCCGTTCAGGGTCGCAGTCAAGCTGTAGGGAGCCTTCGCGTGAGAGCCCGAGCGCCCCGGCAGCCGGGGCGCTCGGGCTCGCTCCATGCGGGGCTCGATTGCACAGACCACGAGGTGCATCGGCATGCACGTTCGCTTCGGCAAAACCGGCTGCGGCGGAAATGCTGCCCTTCATGCGGACGTTCGGTCCGAAGCACGTCGCAAAATAAAGTGCATGGGGGCCTCCGGCGGCAGGACGCTGCCACGGTTGCCGCAGTCGGCTGGCGGGCGGCAGCCACGGGGCCAGGCGGTGCGAGCCCCCTGGCTCACCGTCGCGGGGCCGCCGTCCGCGCTAGCGGGGCTTCCTGACGCGGACCCTCGTGTTGCGAGTGTTGTTCTCCTCGTTCGACTCTGCGACGACGTTGTGCCCGTCGGCGAGCGCCCAGAGCGTGCGCTGGCCTTCGGGCACCTGGCCCGCGAGCATCTGCGTCTGCAGCGTCCTCGACTGCCCGGCCGCGAGGGCGCCGACCTCGATGTGCCCCACCCAGGCCCCGTCGGCCGGTGTGGGTGGCCGACCGAGATCGAGGAAGAAGTGGATGTCGAAGACCCCGCCGGTGGCGGCCGTCCCCTGGTTCGCAACCGTGATGCTGACCGGCACGCCCTGATCCTGGGTCGTGTTGGTGGCCGAGAACGCGGTGATGACCAGGTCCGGCCCCCCCGCTCCGGGGGTGGCCGTGCTGGTCAGGGTCGGAGTCGGCGTCCGGGTGACCGTGTTGGTCAACGTCGGCGTCGGGGCGCCGGGGGTGGCCGTCCGGGTCGGCGTCGGCGTGCCGGTGGGCACGCCGCTCTCGATCAGCCGATAGATCCCGCCGCCGTTGTGGTCGACGACGTACAGCTCGCCGTCCCTGTCCTCGCCGAACGAGCTGATGCCGTAGGTGGTGTCGAGCAGCAGGCTCGGGGACCAGGTGCCGGCGTTCTCGGTCAGCGACCAGATCCGACCGGAGCAGTAGTCGCCGAAGACGTACCTCCCGCTCAGCGACGGGGCGGACGCGCCGCGATAGACGTAGCCGCCCGTGACGGAGCAGCCGTCGGCATGCGAGTACTCGGCGATCGGCAGGACCAGTCCCGACTGGTCGCAGCCGCTCGCGGGCTCGAAGCAGTGGGTGCCCTCCATGCGGTCCCAGCCGTAGTTCTGCCCGCCCCCGGCGCCGCCGCGCTGGAGGTTTACTTCTTCCCAGGTGTTCTGCCCCACGTCGGCGGCGTACAGGTCGCCGTTGGCGCGGTCGAAGCTGAACCGCCAGGGGTTCCGCAGCCCGTAGGCCCAGATCTCGGGCCGGGCGCCCGGCTGATTCGCGAACGGGTTGCCCGGCGGGATCGCGTACGGCGAGCCATCGTTCGGATCGATGCGGAGCAGCTTGCCCAACAGGACCCCCGTGTTCTGCGCGTTGCCGGCCGGATCGCCGCCGCTGCCGCCGTCGCCGGTCGCCACGTAGAGCAGGCCCCCCCAGAACGCCAGCATGCCCCCGTTGTGGTTGTTGTAGGGGTCGGCGATCTTCAGCAGGTCACTGCGCGAGCCGAAGTCGGCTCGGTTCGGGTCGCTCGCCGTGCGGAAGAACCGCGAGACCACGTTGTCGCGCAGGCTCGCGTTCGTCCCCGCCGCGCCATTGGCGGTCCACATGATGTAGAAGCGGCCGTTGGCAGCGTAGGCCGGATCGAAGGCCAGGCCGAGCAGGCCCTGCTCGGCGGTGGCGGTGGTGACCAGCGCGCTCACGTCGAGGAAGGGAGTCGGCAGCACCTGGCCGCCGCTGATGATCTTGATCCGGCCGGATCGCTCGACCACGAACAGCCGGCCGTCCCCGGCGTGCGTGACGAACACCGGCGACGAGAAGCCGGCCTGCACGAGCGAGAGGCCGAGCGTGCCGGCAGCGTTCGGCACCGGCACGTCCGCGGCGGGCGGAGACGGCAGCATCATGGCGAGCACGACGAGCGCGACGCTCAGCACACCGCCGAAGCGGACCCGGTTTCTGCGCGTGATTCGGATCGGCAACGCACACTCCAAAGAGTCGATCGAGGGCCCGCTCCATCGTACAGCACGAACGCCAGAGGTCACGCCTGGGGAAGCGGCCATGGCACGCGGACTACCAGCGCGACCTGCCTCGAGCGGTGCGCCGCCGATCCGCGGCCGCGGGATCCGACGGCAGGGACGATCGGCCTTGCTCGGGCCACCGATTCTATACGTGGGCCGGTCGGCAGGTATTCGTGCGGCGGGTCTGCGCCGGTCTAGCGGCCGACGAGTGCGGCGCCTGCGCCTCCGAGAGCCTTTCGTACGGCGGGGCCGGACAGAACCGACCGGTTCTGTACGCCCGGAGTGTGGCGATCCTCGCAGCCCCCGCAGCGACACGAGGGCCGCGCGGTGGCGCACCTCCCGTCGTGGTGTGCGGCCCGCGAAAGCGTCGCCCGCGGCCAGGAGAGGCGCTCGTCGACGCGGCCACCGTTCGGTGCGGGCGCCTCGCCTCCGACCCGCCGTTCGCCGGCCTGGCTGACCCGAGCATCACGTGGCAAGAGCAGCGCGCTCTTGCGGGGCAGGAGGCACTCGCGCCAGGCGACGCAGCAGGCTGGGCGAACTGCGTGGGGCAGGCCATCGCCTACACCCTCGAAGAAGCACCCGTCCCCACCTGATCCGGCTCATCGGCCACCGACCGCCACCGGGCGCGCAAATCCGTGGCCGTGGGTGTAGCCGTCGCCACCGTTCGGCCGCCACGGGACTCCAGGCTCGACTTCCGCCATTTCCGATCGGTGCCACCAGGTCAGATAGCGGGGTGCGGCGACTTTCGTAGGCATCGCGACCCACACGATGACGTAGAAACTCTCAAGCAGATCCTCCCCCTGGTCGTCACCGTATCTGGTGCACCACTGATGCCGGAGATCCGCCCGAGGCACCAAAATGGCGGCAGTCGAGGCTGGTGGGTCACGCAGCATTTCTCTGAGGTCGACGAAAGGGAGCGATACTGCATGGTGGGAGCACGGGACGAAGGCAACTATATGGAAGGAACGCCATCGTCCGCGGACGATGGCGGAGCCGCGCGAGCGTCAGGCGATCGTCACGGTGACCAGCGCGGACCAAGGCGATGACGGCCGCTGACCGCGTCGTGCTGCGCCTGGACCCGCGGTCGATGCTCGGTAGCCTCGGGCGCGAGGAGACCGCCGCGCCGATCCACGGCGCGACCTGGTACTACGCGGCCGCGGCGGGCGATGGCCTGGAGTATCGATTCGCGGCCAGTGCGCTGACGGCGGCATCCCATTTGACGGCCGACCTGCTGCTCGATGGCGAGCACCTCGCGGTCTTTCGGTTGCGCCTGCAAGAGGGGGCGAACGGCCCGGCGTTCGACTTGGTCTTCGGCGGGTTGAATCAGTGCTCGGCGCGGATCCGGATGACCCTCGTCGCGACGAACCAGGATCGCTGGCGCCACGAGCGCGAAGGCGCCTGGCTCAAGCCGACGTGCGCGGGCGATCGAGTGAACCTCGCCAAGGTCGACCGGATGCGGCTGACGGTGCTGCGGATGGGCGACCATCCCGTCCGCTGGTGCGTGACACCGTTCCGCGCGACGACGGGCGAGCCGCCGCAACTGGCCGAGCCGCTCCTACCGAAAGGGCCCCTACTCGACGAGCTGGGGCAGAGCGCGATCCACTCCTGGCCTACCAAGAGCCGGAGCGCCGAGGAGGTCACGGCACGCCTACGCGACCAGCTCGCCGCGGCGCCTCGGCAGTGCTGGCCGGCTGGCTTCTCGCGGCGGGGTGGCTGGCAGGGCGAGCGGGTCGAGGCGAGCGGCTTCTTCCGCACCCATCACGACGGTCGGCGCTGGTGGCTGGTCGACCCCGACGGCTTCTTGTTCTGGTCGGCAGGCCTGGACTGCGTGCGCCCCTCGATCGGCACGCCGATCGTCGGCCTGGAAGCCGCGCTGTCCTGGCTTCCCGGTCCCGGCGGCCCGTTCGCGGCGGCCCACGATCGCGACGAGGACGGCGCCCCGTCGATCGACTACCTGGTGGCCAACCTCATCCGCGCCTTCGGACCGGAGCGATGGCGGGCATGCTGGGCCGAGATCGCCCTCGCGGAGCTCCGCCGCCTGGGCTTCAACACGGTCGGCAATTGGTCCGACTGGCGGGTGGCGTCCGCGGCCGAGGTGCCCTATGTCCGCCCCCTGGACGAGCGCTTGCCGCGCACCCCGCTCGTCTACCGCGACTTTCCGGACGTGTTCGACCCTATCTTTCGGGAAGACGCCGCGACGTACTCCGAGCAGTTGCGCGAGACGGCGGACGACCCGGCCCTCATCGGCTACTTCCTGATGAACGAGCCCCGGTGGGGGTTCGCGTCCGAGACACCGGCGGCGGGGATGCTGCTCAACGGGCGCCCGAGCGCGAGTCGCGCGGCGCTCGTCGAGTACCTGCGCGCTCGGTACGGGGATGATGAACGGCTCGCGGCAGCCTGGCGACTGCCCGTCACCCTCCGCGAAGTCGCCGACGGCGAGTGGCGCCGACCGCTCACCGCCGCGGCCCGGGCGGACCTGACCGACTTCAGCGCGTTGATGGTGGAGCGCCTGTTTGGGGGACTGAGCGAGGCCTGCCGGAGGGCGGACCCGCACCACCTGAACCTGGGGGCGCGCTACCATACCGTGCCGCCCGCCTGGGCGCTGGCGGGGATGCGCAGCTTCGACGTGTTCAGCATGAACGGCTACGACCGGCGCATCCCGGCCGAGCGGCTGGAGCGGATCAGCGCGGCCCTGGACCGCCCGGTGCTCATCGGCGAGTGGCATTTCGGCGCGCTCGACGCCGGGCTGCCGAGCGGCGGGATCCGCCACGTCCGCGATCAGGCCGCGCGCGGGCGAGCGTTCCGCGTCTATACCGAGGACGCCGCCGCCCATCCCGCGTGCGTCGGCGTCCACTACTTCCAGATGTACGACCAGTCGGCGCTGGGGCGCTTCGACGGCGAGAACTGCAACATCGGCTTCCTGGACGTCTGCCATCGTCCGTACGAGCCGCTGGCGGAGGCCGCCCGCGCCAGCCACGAGCGGATCTACTCGGTGGCGCTGGGGGAGGCCGCGCCCTACGCCGATGCGCCGGAGTACCTGCCGCAGCTCTTCCTGTGACGCGAGGCGGCCCGATCAGGCCCGGGACACCGCTCCGCGAAGCGACAAGCTGAGCAACCTCAGGTGCCGACGAGGTGCTCGTTGGGCTTCACGAGCTGCTCCTGGTGGGCTCTCAGTGCGCCCAACTCACGCTCGAAACCAGCATCCTGGCGACTGATCAGGTCGTCGAGTAGTTGCACGGCGTACTCGTAGAGCCGGGCGTCCAGGGCGTTGTGCTCCGCGATGACGTCGACGACGGCGGCAGGCAGCGATTCCCGCGGTGGCCTGCTCTTGTTCACCAGCCTGGGCCAGTAATGCACGTCGCGCTGCCACCCGAGGATCCTTTTCGCGAGGATCAGCGTCTCGTCGAATCGCTCCGTGATCCCGACCATGGAGAAGTGGGTACGCAGGTTGTCCTTGGCGACCTCCAGCATCTCGGCCGAGCACTGACCGAACTCCGGATTCAGACCGGAGAGCCGCCTCGTCTGGTCATTGTCTGCTTCCTTGCACGAGATGCTCGTCACGAACTCTCTGAGGCCGATCCCCTCTGTCACGAGGCGTTCGTGGAGTGCGTTGTTGCTGTACTTGAGCGTGTGGTAGTAGAGCGACACAACCCGATCGACCGGATCCCTGAGTACCGTCATGTACGTCGAGGGCCCCGGCAGCAGCTCGTGGATGCCGAACGGGAAGTGGCCCATCACGACTCGGATCTGATCCCGTCTCGTCGTCATGACGTGTCTGGCGAGAGGTAGCCGCTCCCCGTCCTCCCCGTCGTACTCAAACGGGGGGTAGTACGTCCCGTACATGTCGAACGGAGGCCAGTACGTCCCGTCATACAGCGGAACATCGGGATTCGGATCCGTCTTCTCGGTGGGACCGGCGGGAGCATACTGGTAGGTGACGACATCACCGAGGGTGCTGCCGGCCGACTTTGGGATGTGCAGGAAGAGCAGCACTCGATCGGTCGCGGGCGGGGCGTCAGGCATGCATCAGCTCCTCGTCGTGATGGTGTAGCGGCTCACCGCAGGGCGCGCTCAAGGACGGAGCCGACGACCTTCCGAGCATCGAAGTGCTCCTCGGCCAAGGCACGCGCCAGCCTGGAGTGGCGGTCGTAGTCGGCGGCGACGGCTTCGAGGTGGCGTGCCGCCTCGTCGAGGTCTCGGAAGCGGAACAGGCCGGCCGCATCCGGCAGGAAGCGACTCGGGCCGGTGTGCTGGACCACGGCGGGCTTCCCGCTGGCCAGGTAGCAGATGGTTCGGTCACTCAGCCAGGCGGTCTGCAGGCGGACGTACCCCGGCTTGGCGCAACTGAATTCCCCGCGTGAGTCCTGGACGTAGCGCTGGTAGCTCCGCGGGGTAGGCACGATTTCCCAGGCGTCCCTGACACGCCAGCCGCGTTCCCGGAGGTTGGCACGGTAGTCGTCGTCATCCGCTGCCAGGCAGAGTGCCAGCTCCAACGGCTGATCCGTGCGCGACGGGAGGTCGAGGAACGGCTGGAAGCCGGTCAGCTTGTCGTTGCGGTAGAACGTCCCGTCGGCATCCTGGATGAACTCGTCCATGTACCAGTTCGAGACGGTGGTGAACGGCGCATGCCGTCGAGCCTCGCGTTCCGGCCACCAGTCCAGCGCCACGCATGGGGGCGTGTACTGCCACCTCAGCCCGAGGTCTGGGAACCGCGCGCCCGTCTGACCCACGCTCTCGCCGATCGTGAAGTAGGCGTCGTGGGGCGCCAGGCGCAGCCCACCCATGCCCACCCAGGTCTGCAGCAGGCCGGGGTCGATGTCCACCAGGGCAGACTGGCGGAAGCGCCCGACGATTTCCATCGGCGTGACATATCGGAAGTTGACGAACAGGTCCGCCTCGGCAGCCGCGTTCAGGTCCAGACACCCCTCCGCGGCGCCGGGCGGCAGCGGCTCGCCATCCCAGGAGCAGACCGCCAGGCACTCGGCCAGGCCATAGGGCGCCAGGTTCTCCTTCAGGGCGGTGACGCTCGCTCGCACCTCGGCCGCGGGCGTTCCCGGACTAATCCCATCCAGCCAGATCACTCGACAACCGAGCGCACGCAGCCCGAGGGCCCAATTGAGGTGAATCCACAGATAGCCGCCGGCCTTCGGATAGGCCAACGTGTTCGCGGGGCCGAGGCAAACCGTCACACTCATGGCCGCAGGTCAAACACGACGACGTGACCGGGATTTACCACGCAACGGAGCCCTTGAACGAGGGTGGCGGTGAGACTCCGTGTAACGATCGAGCCAACGGAAGGCAGGCCACCAGGAGACGATGGGGTCGGCTCCGCTGAGCAGGATGAACGTGTCGCGCCGGAAACCATCGGCCTTACTCCCGTGCCCACAGATGATGCTCTCCCTGCTTCGCAGAAGCTTCGACGTCGACTTCGATGGTTGTGGAACGAAATCAAGGACCGTTTCCGTCCGATCCAATCAATCGGCGCAGTGCTTCATTGTCACGACGTAATGAATCGTTCTCTGCGCGCAACCTTTTGTTCTCGCTATAGTACCAATGCCTGGCTGTTCCATCGAATCGTGGTTCAGATATACGTGCCGAGTCTTCCCTATACTCACTCGGCTTGATATGTCGTTGATAACCATGGACCTCATTGTAGTGTTCGAACGTATCCTCAAGCCACTTCAGTTCATACTGCGGGAGCTGATCGACGTTAACTTGTGCACGATCGCGTAGCTTCGCCCTGGCCAGGGATCCCTTCTCGACCGATTCTTGGAAAGTCTTGTTCATCTTGCCGACGTAGGCGATATCCGACATCAATTTGGGCCAGGTAAGCATGGCCTCGTCCCATTGGAGAGATAAAGCGCCGCATATGCTGATCAAGGAGGCACGCTCATCCGCGATCAAGTCTTCATACTTCAGCGTTGGCCAACCACGCGAAGAGAACAGCTCCCAGTCCTGCAGGAAGCGACGAAATCGCATACGTAGGGGCGGATCTTCGGCCGTCGTCCCGTTGACTCCGTACCATTTCCGACTGAGCGATGAGTATGCTGCTCGAACGTCCCTGACGACGAGCAGCGGTTCTGGATTCCAGCCAAGATCCCGGTAGATACCGGCTAGATCAACCCAGCGGTAGGACGCGATGGTCATCTTGCACCAGACGATCGGCTCGGTGACCCGGTCGAATGATGGCTGGATGACATCGCTTGGCATGTCGAGAACGCCGTTCGTGTCCCGACGTTGCAGGAAGCACCATGAGGGTAGCGTTGTGCCACCGCTCTGGAGTCCGGCACACAGGATCATTCGCTGCTCGGCCGATCGCGTCGTCATAGTCTGGCTCACCATCAGCAGCTTCACGTGGGTATGGACGGGTGCCTGGCTAAGCCTCCATTGCGCGTTCCAGTAGATGAGTTAGCACTCGGCGCGCGTCGAAGTGCTCCTCGGCGATTTCCCGCGCGGCACGGCGCTCGACCGTGTAACCCGCACGTACCCTTTCGATGCAGTCCGCGGCTTCATCGACGGACGAGAACGCCAGCACCCCTTGACCTGTCGGCAGCCAGTCACCAAACCCGGTGTCCTGGAGGACGACCGGGAGTCCGGCGGCCAGGTAGCAGACGCTGCGATCGCTGAACCATCCGCTGTGGGTCTTCACGTAGGCGTGCTTGGCAGCGCTGAGCTCTCCGCGGCAGCCGGTGACATATGCCCGGTACGTTGCCAGGTCGCTGCTCACCTCCCCGGCGTTCCGGACCAACCAACCGGCTCGCCGTAGCGAGTTCGTCACTTCCGTCTCAACGCCGACGAGCGCCAGTTCCAGCCGTTGCGACGTGCGGGTGGGCAGGTCCAGCAGGCGAAGCAGCTCCTCGTCTTTCTGGCCGTAGTGCTCACCCCGGTAGGTGACGGCACCATAGGAGCTCCAGTTGGCAATCGTGGTGAAGGGTGCATCAGCCGGCACGTGCGCACCCTCCCACAGTTCCAGCACGACCGGTGGCACGGTGGGAATCCAATCGATGCCGACGGTCGGGACGGTGCAACCGACGCGCCCGATGTTGACGCCATAGCTGAAATGGACCTGATGGTCCTCGGGCGCCGCTACGCCGATCCGGCCCACCTGGGTGAAGAGCGGGTCCATGTCGACGATCGCTCGACGTCGGCAGAGGAGAAACTCGGGTAACCAGCAAACACCGCCGACGTTGAGCAGCAGGTCCGCCCCTGCCAGCATTCGCTTTAAGTCGTCCCAAGCCGCACCGTCGACATGACCCGACTCGCGATTCACATAGCAGACCGGGATCTCGATGCCGTGATCGGCCATGAGGGCCCGGACGACCCGCAGGCCGGCCTGCGGGTCGTCCCCACACGTGCGCCCAACTGGGTCGTTGCAGGAGCCCGGCCAGCCGCTCTCTTCCAAATACAGTACGTCGTGTCCCAGACGGTGCAGCCCTAGCACGTAGTGGAAGTAGGCAAAGATGTTTCCAGCGAGCGGGTTACGGATCATGTAGCCACAGACGATGATCCGCGCCATGTCACAGCCCCGCTCGTTCCAGCAGGCTGCCGAGCACCTTTTCAGCCTCGAAGCAATCTGACGCGACCTCTCGTGCTGCCCGAGCATGCACGTCGTAGTCGGCGTTGACTTGGTCGAGGGCGTCGACGACTTGATCCGCAGTCCTGAAGGCGAACAGGCCCCGGCCGGTCGGCAAGGCGGCGCCGAACCCGCTGTCCTGGGTGATCACCGGACGGCCCGCCGCGAGGTAGCAGGCGCTGCGGTCGCTGAACCAGCCGCTCCGCGCGCGGACGTACTGGTCCTTGGCGACGGTGAACTCACCGCGCGAGCCGAGGATATACTCGCGGTACGGGGAGATGTCCCGTGACACGGGAATCGCGTCGACGATCAGCCAGCCGTGGGACTGCAACAACTGGATCACCTCCGGATCTCGGCTGGCCAGGGCCAGCTCGAGCGGCTGCTCGGTGCGTCGGGGCAGCTCGACGAACTCCAGGAACTGGCGATGCTTGCTCCAGACGTAGGTCTGGCCGTTCCACTCGACGTCGCGTCCGGATTGCTCCCAGCTCGTGATGGTGGTGAAGCGATCGGCGGCCGGCGGCTGGCTCCCTCGCGCCGGCGGGCCGGCGGCGGGCGTCCACCAATCGAGGACCACCGGTTGTCGGGTCGGGAGGTACTCGAAGCGCCCGAGTGGGATGTCGCAGTCCGGCGCGCCGATCTTCTCGCCGAACGTGAAGCGGTGGGTGTGGGCATCGAGCATGTCGATCGTGGTCTGCTCGCCGTTGGCCGCGTTGACCTGGGAGAGGACCGGATCGGTCTCGAGGTAGATGCGGACCGGCACCCGCAGGTGTTCGTCGCGCAGCGTGGTCGCGCTCGAGAGGTTGACGAGGGCATCCGCTCGCGCGAACAAGGCTGCGAGCTCGGACTCGGAGCGTCCGAACGTGCGGCCACCCTCGGCCGCGGAGCGGTACGCCCAGCGATCGGACAGGCCGCACCAGGCCATCAGCCGGGCGATGTACCCGACGGTGTAGTCGTCGCCCGGTGCGTCTCGCTCCGGGTCGTACGCCCACTGGCCGGTGTCTTCGACGTAGTAGACGTCGCAGCCGAGCCGGCGGAAGCCCTCGAGGTAGTGGAGCACCTGCCAGCCGACGCCCGCGAACGGGATGTGCCCCATCATCCCCAGAATCACGAGGCACGGCTTTCGGCTCATCGTCGGCCTCCGGCGTCGCTGTTGACGAGATCCGGCGGCTGCTCGTGGCGGACGATCTCCATCTGCTGCCGATACAGGCTGGCGTAGAGCCCTTCGACTTCCATCAGCTCCCGGTGCCGGCCCTGCTCCACGATCTCGCCCCGATCCACGACAAGGATGCGGTTCGCGTTGCGGATGGTGGAGAGCCTGTGGGCGATGACGAAGGTGGTGCGATCCTTCATCAGCTCGTTGAGCGCGTCCAGCAGCAGACCTTCCGTCCGGGCGTCTAGGGCAGAGGTCGGCTCGTCGAGGATCAGGATCGGGGCGTCCTTGAGGAACGCGCGGGCGATCGACAGCCGCTGCTTCTCCCCACCGGAGAGCGTGGCTCCCCGCTCCCCGACGACCGTCTCGTATCCCTCGGGCAGCCGCCGGATGAAGTCGTCGGCGTTGGCCGCCACCGCGGCCGCGACGATCTCCTCTCTCGTGGCACCCGGCCGGCCGTAGGCGATGTTCTCGGCGACGGTCAGCGGGAAGATGAACGGCTCCTGGAGGACGATCGCCACCTGTTCGCGGAGCGACTGCACCCGCAGGTAGCGGATATCCTCGCCGTCGACCGTGACCCGCCCGGAACACGGATCGAAGAGCCGCGCCAGCAGGCTGACCAGGGTGGTCTTGCCCGCGCCGGTTGGGCCGACGATCGCCACGACCTCGCCGGGCCTCGCTTCGAGCGAGACCCGCTTCAGGATCGGTCGGTCTGTCACGTAGCCGAACGTCACGTCCTCGTAGCGGACGTGCCCCCGTAGCCGGGCCTCGCGTGCGTCGGGCAGGTCCCGCACGTCGGGCGCAGTGTCCAGGATCTCGAGCACCCGGTCCGCGTTGGCCGCCGCCTGCTGGTAGGCGGCGGCGGTGTAGCTGAGCGAGTTCAGGGGGCCGTAGAGGGACGCGAGGTATGCGAGGAACACCAGGATGGTCCCGACGGTGATCTGGCCCTCGAGGGCGTAGCGGGCGCCCAGCCACATGATCCCGGCCGTGCCGAGCGCCGTGACCAGGCCGACGAAGAACTTGAACGACATCTCCGCGAGGGTGGACCGCCGATAGGCCGCCACCGTCTCGTCCGCGTAGCGGCGAAAGCGGGCGTGCTCCAGCTCCTCGCGGGTGAACGCCTGGACCGCCGGCATCGCGCTCATCGTTTGCTGGACCACGGACATCATGCGCCCCTCCAGGTCGCGCCGGTCCCGGCTCCGCACCTTCATCGGCCCGCCGAACGCATGGATCGAGAGCAGCAGGAAGGGGACCACGCCCAGCGACAGCAGGGTCATCGTCGGCTCGAGGCGCCACATGATCGCGAACATCGTGACCAGGCTCAGCGCCGACTGGAGCACCGACAGGAAGACGCCGGTGACCAGCACGCGCATGCACTGGGGGTCGCCGGTCACGCGGGCGATCGTGTCGCCGACCGGGCGGTGACCATGGAACAGCAACGACAGCCGCTGCAGGTGCAGGAACAGGTCGGCCCCGAGGTCGTAGGTCATCCGCTGGCCGAGCTCCACCGAGGCGAGCGTGCTGGCCATCAACACGAGCGTGGCGGCCAGGAAGATCAGCACGGTGGAGATGCAGACCCAGAGGAGCAGGCCTTCGGTGCCGTCCGTGCCCGGCAGGGCCGCGAGGAGCCCGGAGATTTCGGGCGGCAGCGGCTGCTGGCCCAGGACCTCGTCCACGAGCAGCTTGGTCGGCCAGGGCTTTAGCACCTCGAGTCCCACGGTCAGCGCCATGGTCACGAGCACGAGGCCCAGGCCGCGCCAGTGTGGCCGGACGTAGCGCAGCAAGGGCAGGTAGGTTGTCATGCTGCCGGGCTCTCTTCAGGACCTGGGAGTCACGCTGCCGGGGGCGGCTGCCTCCGCCCGCGGCTCGTCCGGCTGGAGCTCGCGGGCGACCTCGTCGGTGGCCCATTTCACGGCGGACTCGAGCCGGTCCGCCTCGGCGATCGGGGCAATCCAGAGGGCGGCCGCGAGGAGGGCGTGGACGGCGAGGGCGAGCTGGAGGCCGAGCGCGCCCACGACCGCGGCCGAGACCGCCAGGGCCCCGAGGAGCCAGTAGAGCGAGCGGGACGGCCTGAGCGTCGCGGCGAGGCGGGCCAGGCGCCGCGGGCCGCCGTGGTGCTCGACGACGAGCCGGAGCGGGGCCTCGCCGAGCGCCCCGCGCCCGATCTTGAGGTCCCAGTCCTGCCAGTCGAGATTCCAGCCGACGGCGATCCCGCGCGCGGTGAGCTTGCGGGTCACCCGCTCGAGGAAGGTGTGCTTCTCCATCGCCACGCCGCCCGGGTAGATCCAGCGCACGGTGCGCCGGAACGGTTGGAGCCGCTGCCACCACCGGCTCAGGCCCGGCCCGGACGGGGCCGCGGGCAGTGCGCTGCGCCACGGGGTCAGCCCGTTCTTGAGACGGCCCCAGTCGCGCGCCAGCGGCTCGAGGAAGTAGAGCCAGGCCAGCATCGCCCGCCAGCGGAGCTTGCGGGACCACGTCGACGGGCCTTCCGTCGCGACTAGCACGTCCAGGTTGGCCTGGGCGGCCGTGGCGACGCAGTACCAGGCGGTGTAGCCTATCCCGGCAGCCACCAGGACGAAGGCCCACGGCCAAAAAACCCCAAGCAACGTCAGGGCGGCGAGGCCCAGGTGCCACTCCATCGCGCGCGGTAGGTAGCTGAGGGCGCCGCCCCCGCCCGGGTCGTACATCGACTGGAAGCCGGCCGAGCCCCAGAGCCCCTGGTAGATCACCGGGCGCGCGAAGAGGCGGAAGAATGGGTACGGACCGTAGATGCGGCCGGCCCAGTAGGTGTGGCCCCACGGGTTGAACTTGTTGGGATGCTTGCGTTCGAGCAGGGCCTCGGACTCGCCGTAGCCGACCTGCTGCTTCCAGTACGCCTTGACGGACGGTCGGCGATGGTGCCAGACGACCGCCGAGGGGCTGAAGCCGATCCGCCGATTCTTCTCGAGGATGCGCCAGCAGACGTCGACGTCATCGCCAGCCTTGCGGTACATCGGGTCGAAGCCGCCGATCTCTTCGAGGGCCCACTTCCAGAAGGCCATGTTGCAGCCGGGGATGTGCTCGGCCGACTGGTCGTCCAGCATCACCTGGGTCGGTCCGCCCGGCGAGCGGTAGACGCACTTGGCGACCCACGCATCCTCCGGCGGCACGAGGTTAGGACCGCCGACGGCGGCGACGTCGGACTCCAGGAATGTCGTGGCCAGGTACGATAGCCAGTCGGGGTCGGCCCTGGCATCCGAGTCGATGTAGGCGACGATCTCGCCGGTGGCCGCGCGGAGCCCCTCGTTCCGCGCGGCGCTGACGCCCCGATTCGGCGTGGTGATCGCCCGGACGGGATAGCGGTGGATGATCTCCTCGCTGCCGTCGGTGGATCCGTCGTTGACGACGATCACCTCGTAGTCCGGGTAGCGGAGGTCGACGAGCGAGGAGAGGCAGTCATCGAGGGTCCGGGCGGCGTTGTAGGTCGCGACGACGACGGAGACTTTCGGCCAACGCCGCTCCGGCGGGAACGGGCTGCCGGTCGTGAAGCGTCGCCGGGCGGCCTCATAGGATGGCTTGGGCCGACGGTCGGCGTCGACGAGGCCGAAGCCCCACTCCTCGACGAGGCAGCCGTCCTGGAAAAACGGATCGGTCCAACTGAAGATGACCGACCCGGCCAGGCCGTGATCGTAAATCTCTTCGATCTGCCAATCGAGAAAGGCCGCCTGCTCGTCCCGTCCGTGGTGGAAGCTCGACATCCCGAACTCGGTCAGGACCAGCGGGAGCTCGCCGGCGAGGTGCTGGAGCCGCGCGAGATACTTGCAGAACGCCGGCCGGTCGTGCAGGTACACGTTGAAGGTCGAGACGTCGACGAAGGGGAGCTCGAGGTACTCCGTCGACGGGAAGCTGGTGTAGGTGACGAGGCTTTCGGGATCTTCCTCTTTTGCGACGTGGTAAAGGTCCCGCAGGAACGCCTCGACCCTCTTGGGGTCCTGCCAGCGTACGATCGGCGGCGGGATCTCCTTGCCGACGCAGTACATCAGCACGGCAGGGTGCTGGCGGCAGGACGCAACGCCCTGCCGGACCTCACGTCGAATCTGGCGCCGAGTGTCCGCGTCCTCGAGGAAGCAGGCGTACTCCATCCAGGGGACGGTCACGATCGCTCGGAGGCCGTACTCCTCGGCCTGATCCAGCAGGGACACCGGGGGCACGGTGTAGGTGAGGAAGCTGTTGAGCCCGGCCTCCCGCATCAGCGCGAAGTCGCGCGCGACCTGGGGAGGCTCCGGAAACTGGTCGCCGCGGCTATTCGGGGCGAAGGCACCGTACGTGACGCCCCGCACGAAGAACTTGTCCTCGCCGAGGAAGAGGAACTTGCCTTCGACCCGCGGGCGCCGAAAGGCATCGTGGTCAGGGCGGGCGGGCGAAACATGGTCAGTCCCGGCCCGTGGAGGCCGCCCAATCTCCGTCAGCGACACAGGCTCGCTCTCCTAGATCTGAAATGTAGCCACGCTTTTGCGCGTGCTGGCGAGGACAGCACTGAAGGCTATTGGTCGCATACTAGTCACGGCAAGCTGGCGGCGTCGACAATTCGCGAAAGCGGCGATCGTAGCCGCGACGCGTGAGGTGACGGGGTGCGCTGCTCGGCCACCCCAATCCTCGTTACGAGATTCCCTGAAGCAATTGTCCGGACACGCAATACGCCGTCTCCGCGTGAAGTCGCGCCTCACCTATCGGAAATCCGTATGCGACACGAGAGTAACGGAGCATTAACGCTCAATCTTGGGCTTTTGGGTGCATGTAGGCGGCAACGCTAGTCCTACAGTGACCCTTCACGGGCAAGACGTTGGCGTCGACGCTTGATGTGGGAGGCGCGAGCGACGGCTTGATGGCGTCGGCGCCAGCGTGACCAGGTGAGCACGAAGCGCGCTGGGTGCGGATAGTCGGGTCCGAGGCGTGTCAAGAGGCGATGGAGCTCTGGGACGCTGAGGGGCACCAGGTCTGCGTCCTGGCGGTCGGGATCTGGGCCCCCCCTTTTGCCACACCAAGGACGAGGGCGGCGAGCGCGAGGAGGGCGAGGGTGGTGTGGCGGTGCCAGCCGGTCCAGGAGCGAACCGCGGACTCGTCGAGTCCGACCCGCTGCTTGGCCAGTTCGAACACCTCTTCGATGGTCCAGCGCGCCCCGATCGCCCGGACGATCTCACCGAGCGGGGTGTCGGTCGGAGCGTAGACCAGGTAGTAGGCGAGCTCGTCAGGGTCGGCGATGCTGCGGCGGATCACGACGGCGTGGACCCAGCCATCGCGGAGAGCCGGTCGGACCGGGACGCAGGCCCAATCGTACAGCCGCTCGCCCTGTGCCCCATCGCCGCAGCTCAGTCGCTGCCACTGGTCCGGCTCCAGCACGGCCGCGATGTCAGCCACCGCCACCTGCCCCGGCGGGCCATAGGGCGGCCCGGTGGTCGACTGCTCCGTACTCTTGACGGCCAGCGCGTACGCCTGACCCCGCTCCTCCAGGGCACGGCGCAGCTTCCCGTCGCTGCCGTCCACGGAGTCACCGACCACCCAACGGGCCGGCACACCCGCGTCCAGCGCCCGGTCGATCATGTCCAGTGCCAGCCACGGCTTGGTGTGGAAGGCGACCGCCTCGGGGACCCCGGCCGCCTTACGCCGATCCTGGTCGTCGGCCCACCCGCGCGGCAGATACAGCGCCCGGTCGATCCCGGCCCGCCCCTGCGGACTGGCGTAGCCCAGGAACACCCCGATCTGGCAGTTCTCGATCCGTCCCGCCGTCCCACTGTATTGCCGCGCCACGCCACACGACGTGGTGCCCGTCTTGAGGAAGCCGGTCTCATCGACGACCAGCACGCCGTCCGGGTCGCCCAGTTCCTCGCCCACCTGCTCCCGCAGATCGTCGCGGACCGCGTCGGCATCCCAGACGGACCGATCCAGCACCCGCTGGATCGGGCGCGGCTGGTCATAGCCGCCGTCCTCGGCTAACTGCCAGCCATTCTTCCGCTCCACCTCGCCGAGCAGCCCCGCGACGTACGCCACCGCATGCCGATGCGCCGCTGCCCGCTGAAAGTGCTCGCGCAAGCCGCTCGTCAGCTCCTCCAGCCCGCGCGCCGCCGCCTCCACCTCTCCTGGTACGTCATAGTCCTGGACCATTGCTTGCTCCCTGCCGCAGAAGGGTCGCAAGAATCGGTCACTGTAAGATTAGAAGGCCCATCTAAGCCGTCCGACCGCGTCGGCACTGGTCCGCCGCCATCTGGTGACGGCTGCGCGCAGTCCGACAAATCGGGTCCGGGTGCGGCCCGGTGCGAACGACATTCAAGTCAACATTCAAGTCAGCCTACCAGGAGGAAATCTGGTCGAATCAGCGCCGAATTTGTCGCCGTTACGTTCTCTCTGCCAATGCCTGTAGCACCTGGAAACGGCCCAATCGGCCCAACCGGCCCGATCGGCGTCCTCCCCTCCTGGTCATCCCTGCTGGTCAGCGCCTCTCGTGGGCCGATTCATCCCTGGAGGGACGGGGATCGGCCCTGAGAATCGGCCCAGCTCGAGCCTGACCCAGAGAGCGGCCGGCGGGTGTGGGGGACGGCGGACTCGTCGTGACAGGTCGGGTCATCCGGTCGGGACTGCCGACTGGCAGTCATCGCTCGGCGTCCCGTCGGTGTTCAATCATGAGTGTGACCATCTCGCTGTCCTCTGTCCAGAGGCGGTGCGGGACGTCGGCGGGCCAGTGCACGCGCTCGCCGGCACGGATCGGCGCGTGTTCGCCTCCGACGCTCGTCATGCCCCGCCCGTCCAGGCAGACTACGTCGCCGTCGACGTGTGACGGATGCTCATCGATCGTCCCGTGCGGTCCGAACCGGAGCATGGCCACGAGGAGGTGGTCGTCCTCCAGCAGCACCTTCACCTCCACGCCGCGGCACCCCTCGCGGGGCAGCGGCGCCCAGTCGGGACGTGGGACCGAACACACTTCCAGCGGCACGGCGCTCACCTCGCAACGAACTGAGTGTCGGACGCTCACGCCTCGATGGTAGCGCCCGTAAGGCCCTCCAGCGCCGCCTCCGTGCCCGGTTCGGCCTCGGGCTGATCGCGATTTGCCCGCCCCCACCCGAACCGCCGCGTCCCCCCCAGCAGCCCGCCGAGTGCGTGTGGCCTGGCGCCCGCTGCCAGTCGCGGACGGCGAAGAACGGACCTGCTTCTAGCCGAAGGACGACCCCCGGATGTTGTCCGGCCGGTGCCCGGCCTCCGAGGGGGCCGTCGCTCGGTCCGTCCCTGTCCCGGTCAGTCCGTCGGGACATCGGGGGCGAGGAAGTCGGCCGCCATCCACCCCCGCCGGCCGTCGCCGATGCGCACAGGGCGCCAGGCCAGCCCCCCGTGCTGCTCGACCGGACCGAGGGCCGCCACCGGCGTGCCGTCGGGCACCAGCGCGATGGATCCGGCCTGCCGCGACGGTGTGGCCCGCAACCTGACCCCCTGGCCGTCCGTATTGGCGACCCGCAGGCGTGCCGCCGAGGCCTCGTCGGTCCGCGATTCGGCAGCCGGCCGCCTGTCCGCGCCGGGACGCGCCCGAGACGCCACGGGGGGCGAACCCGCCCGCGCGACGTTCTCGATCTCGGGCGTGTACTCGGGTGACCCGCGCGGGCGCGGGAGGCGCCGGATCAGCTCGTAGGTCGGGCTCTTGTCGATCACCTGGCTGCTCTCGTTGAAGTCGAACATCCAGTAGACGCCACGGTCCGGGTGCCAGAACAGCGGGGTGACCGCCACTACCCGCGGATCCCCCATCCAGTCGCGGAACGCCTGCTCGTAGAACGCCGCGATCTCGTGCGCGTCGCCGGTGTTGAGGTGCCCGGCCTCGGTGATCAGCACCGGCATGTCCCGGCCGATCGCCGCCAGCTCGGCCTCGTACGCCCGGTGGGTGTACCGCAGGCCGTCGCCGTGGTGGGGCACACTGTACGGGTTGGACGCCCAGCCGGCCAGGCGGGAGAAGATCCCCGGCACGGCCGCCTCCATCCCGGCCAGGAACTCGTAGGCGTCCTGCATCGTCGGCAGCTCGGTCCCGTTCGAGGCGTCCAGCGGCCCGTTCGCCACCTTGAACCGCTCGGAGTCGGCGAAGACGTCCAGGAAGTGCGAGAGGTACGCGGCGTACGATGCCGAGTCGACCTCGCCGCCCCATTCCCGCCCCAGGTTCGGCTCGTTCCCGGCGATCACCCAGACGCGCTTCGTCGGCCAGCGCCCCTTCTCCAGGAACGCCCGCCACCGCTCAGCGTCGTCCGACTCGGGCCGGGACCAGGTCTCTGTCTCGACGTCGAACCGCGTCGCGACCCGGATGATCGGCTGGAGGTGCTGCTCGTAGCAGCGATCGAGCAGCGCTTGCAGGAACACCTCGCCCTGCGGCGTGTCACGCTCGTCGGCCGTGAAGACGACCGTCAGGTAGCCCCAGTCGCCGCCGTTGGCGTTCACCAGCTCGGCGGCGGCGTAGACGTACCGGTCCCGCCGCAGCCGGGCGACGTTCAGCCCGATGATGTTGTTCCCGGTCGGACCGGCGGTCTGGCGAGAACCCGGCGGCCCCTCCCGTGGCTCATGCTCATCAGCCCGCGCGCTCGCCGCCGGACCGACGGCACTCAGGAACACGAGCATGAACCCGAGCAGCGTTCGTGTGACACGCCAATGCCGCATCCATCCTCCAGTGCTCTCAAAACCGGTCGCCGTGGGAAGCCGGGGGATGATGATAGCGTCTGTAGACGGTGGAGGCTGTCGGATAGCCTCCACCGGGACGCCGTCGTCAGTGTCCCATGCGAGTCTGCCGAGCGCCGCGTACCTTAGTGCCCTGGCCAGCCTCCGGTAGAGCGTCGTGTGCCGCTGCTCCCCAAGGCTGAGACGGTCGGGGCGGGTCGAGTCCGGATCAGCGGGGTCCGCGACCCAGGGGGGGAGCGCCGGGGGCGCTCAGCACCGCCTGCTCCCGGTTCGGCGGCGAGCGCCGTGCGCCCCCACCAGGCCATCGAAGCCCATCACGGCGCCGGTCTCGCGATCGACGACGCCGTTGACGACAATGTCGCCGGCGTTGTTGAAGCGAGCCAGCCGGCGCAGGAACTCGGGCGTGTTCGGGCTGAAGTTGGCCAGGGGGTCGACGTCGCCCTCGACGCGTCCGCTGTCCAGCTCCCGAAGGCCCTGCTTCCCGATCACGAGCGGGCCCCGCGTCTCGGAGTGGACGATCACATGCTCAAGCCCGGGGTGCCCGACCAGGGCCGGTATCAGCTTCGGATACGCCGCCACGATCTGCTCGAAAGTCAGCCGGTTGGGCTGGGTCGCGAAGTAGATGTGTGCCAGGTTGCCGGAGCTCGTCACGACGACGTCCGCCTCCGCACCGGCGGCCTGGTGCGCGCGCTCGCCGCGGGCCTCGGCGATGTTCGCCCCATCGGACAGCCGCAAGCGCTTTCGCGCCCCGCCAGTGGTGCGACCGGGCCGGTCGGTGACCTGTCGGATGACCGATCGGAGGTGACGGGTCGACTCGCCCGACCGGCTCGACAGCTGGACGGTCCGGTCGGAGCGGAGAAGATCGCCGACGAGCTCGCCGAGGGTCTTCCCGTACTCCTGCTCGAAGAGATACGCCGTCGACTGGCCGTGATCGGACAGGACCACGAAGTGGTACGGCCGAGGGGCCTCGCGGGCGGCGTAGGCGAGCTGCCGGAGCTGCCGGTCGATCCCGATCAGGGTGCCGAGCGCATCCTGCGTCTCGGGCCCGGCGACGTGGGCGACCTCGTCATAGCCCAAGTAGTCGCAGTAGATCACGCGGCGGCCGGCGTACATCGCTCCGACCACGGCCCAGGTGGTCGCGTCGCGCAGCACGATGTTCGTAGCGCCCCGCTGCAGCGCGAAGAGCCCGAAGCGATGCCCGCGCGGCCAGACGTCCTGCATCCGCTGGCGAACACCCTGCCATAGCTCCAGGAGCGCCTCGCCGACCATCCCGGCGAGCCCCCGGTACAGGTTGTACGGGTTCAGGAGGTAGGCGAGTAAGTCGCGGGGCGTGGCCCCGAGCGCACCGTGCTCGTCGATCAACGTCCCGACGGTCATGATCGGGCGTTCGGCACCGCCGCTGAAGAGGTTGGTCACACTGACCCCGTCGTCGCGGAGCAGTCCGCCGCTGCCGGCGAGGCGCCGCTGGACCCGGCTCATATCGTACGGGCTGGCCGAAGACATCACCTGCCGGTCGCGCTTCTCGAACCAGAAGAAGGCCGGGATGTCGCGGTTGTCGCCGTGGAGGATCGCCGCCTGCGCGCTCGTGGTCATGCAGGGCAGGTCGCACTCCCAGCCGACGAGCTGGTGGCTGCCCGAGCGGAGCCAGCTCGCCAGGGTCGGCATCCTGCCCTGGGCGATGGCACGGCGCAGGACCGCCTCCGGCAGCCCGTCGATCTGGACGATCACCAGTCCGGGCGTCCCCGGGCCGCCCGGCACCGCGGATCGCCGGGCGAGTCGCCGCACCACGTTGCGGTAGAAGGAATCGTCGTCGTTGACACTGAGCATCGCACTCAGGATGGCGTTGAGCACCGCCAAGCCGACGGCGACCAGGAACGCGGTCAAGATCGAAGCGTCCAGGATGAACCCCGGTACCAGCCAGCCTGCCGCCAGGACCACCACCACGTTCAGCGGCAGCGCGACCAGCATGAACGGCACGACGCCGAGGTTCGCCGCCAGGAGAAGGATCGCCGGCCGCACCAGCGCGTTGAGCAGGCCGATGGCCAGGATCGCCAGCGCGGCGGCGGACCAGCTCGCCAGTTCGAGGCCCGGCACAACCCCGAGCATCAGGAACAGGGCAGCGGCCTCGATTGCCCAGGTCAACAGGCCGCGAAGCAGGAGTCGGATCGAGGTCCTCACGCGTCCGGCTCCGATCCGAGGTCGGGCAGGGCCACGGGCGCGATCGCGTTCATCAACTCAGTGCCAGGTCGACGTCGTACCACAGGTCGCCCAGGTAGACTGGACGGTCGCTGGTCCGGGCGGCACGGCGAAGGGATAGACCTTGACCTGGCCGAAGCTCTGGAAGCGGTCGGTCTGGCTCACGCCGCCGGCATCCGACGTGCCGAGATCCCGCGTCGACTGGGAAAGCGGCTCGGAGCCGGCCTGCGACCCGACCGGCTTGGTCGTCAGGAGTAGGCCAAGACCGAGGCTTGCCATGCTGGCAAGCCTCGTGGGCGTGATCGTCCGCCGTGTGGGGCCGGCCACTGCTACTGCGACGCGCGAGGCGGGCGTCCGAACGGGGGCCGCCCGGTGGGCGGTCGCCCGGTGGGCGGGCGTCCCGTGGGTGGTCGCCCGAGCCTCCGCCTGTCTCCCTTCATGGCCGACCGCAGCCCCTCCTTCACGTTCCCGCGCAACGTCGCTACGACGTCGGCCAGGTACTCCTCCACCTTTCTGCCCTTGTCTCGTAAGCGCCTCTGGCTGCTCTCTGCCATGTTGCACGCTCCATCATGCGCCTGTCGGCTTCGACTCGCGGCATATCAGCGATAGACGGTGAGGCCACTACCGCCACCCGGCCGCAAGGGAGTAGATCAACTCAGCCCAAAAGAGCGTCAGCCCCGCTGTGAAGAGCACGATGCCGAACATGAGGAGCATGAACTGACGTCGGATCGTCAGTCGAAGTCGATCGTTCACCAGACCCCCATCCGATCGGAGCGGTGTGCTGCGTCAGAGCAGATAGCCCCGCAAGCACCTGCCCACTTCGGCACGAAGAATGCGTACAAATCGCGTACAGTTCGCGGACAAAGGCGTCACCACGGCCACCCCGGCAGCACGATCACAGCGCCGGCTACCGGAGTCGGACCTGATGGGCCGTCAGCGACCGTCCACCAGGTCGGCGACCGTCTCTAGCACCCGACCGACATTGAGTGGCTTGGGGATGTAGGCCGACGCGCCGCACGCCGCGATGGTCACGGTGATCACGTCGGGGTGGGTGGCCGACAGCACGACGACCGGGGTTGTACCGCCGTGCCAGCGATAGGCGCGGCAGAACTCGGCACCGTCCAGGCGCGGCATGTCGGCATCGACCAGGATGATGTCCGGAGCCCACGTTTGGCCAGCGCGAAGGCTTCAAAGCCGTCGCGCGCCAGCAGCACTTGATAGCCTGCGTCGATGAGCAGCTCTCCAGGATCTCACGGGCGTCGGAATCGTCCGTGGCGAGGAGGACGAGGCGCGGCGTCCCGTGCCTAACCATCGGCCGCCCCCATCGCCGCAAGCTCGGCGCGAGACGTCACGGCGAGCTTGCGAATGATGCGCCCGATGTGGGTGCCGACCAGGCCAGGCGTGAGGCCCAGCCGATCGGCGATCTCTCGGTTCGTCAGGCCATTGACCACGAGCACGAGGATGTCACGCTGCAGGGGCGTCAGTGCCAGCGTCTGACTGGGCCGCTCGCCCACGTCCGTCATTACTCGGTCGCTTCACGATGACGGCGCCGCACCGGCTGGGCGCGAGTCGGGACGCGCCGGTCGTCGCTCCACCGGCGACCGGCCGGCTGGCTCGACGAGGGGCGCCCCGAGGGCGGGCCCTTGCGCGGGGGCCATCCGAGTGTCCGCCCGTCGCCGGCCACCGCCGACCCGATCCCCTCCTGCACGTTCCGGCGCAGCGTCGCCGCGACGGCGGCGAGGCGCTCCTGGATCTCTCTGCCCTTGTTCTGCAACTGCTGTTGGATGCTCGTCGCCACGCTGCCCTCCGCACGACAATCGAGCCTGTCCCGACTCATAGGACGCCGGGTTCACCTCGGCCATACGACCGCCACGGGCTACGGCCGCCAGTAGGACGGCACGCCCTGGCCCCGGCGGCCCCCCTTGACTTTATGCATGACCTCGCGAACGCGCATCAGCCATGCTGGCGTACCTTTGGCCCATCGGGGGAACGCAGAGCGCCCCGGCCGGCCGGGGCGCTGGCGGTGGCGCGGCGATCGGGTCAGGTGGCAGACAAGATGTACGATACGCTGGGCGACATCCCGACGTGGTCGTCGCCTGGGATGGACGCCTGCTCCAGGTCTTCATGCACCCCGATGCGACCGGCGGCACGGACGTCGCCCGCCGAGTCAACACCGCGATCCGTGAGGCGGGCATCACCGGCCACGCGAAAGCCAAGGAGTACGTCTTTGACCAGGTTCAACCTCGACGAAATCAACCGACAGATGGAAGCGGAGTTCGGCCCGCTGCAGGACTCGCCGCCGCTGGAGGGGGTGATCCTCGTCTACTCAGGGAAGCCCTGGAGCGAGTACTGGGACGAGACATCGGAAAGCAGTTCCCAGGACGACATGCCGACCAGCAGGAAGGCGTCAACCCCGTCTCGGCGAGGTCTGCGCGGGTGGCCGACCTCAGCCGACGTGGCGGCTGAGGAAGTTGCGGATTCTTGCGGCGATGAAGTCATCCTCCTCCTCGAGGGCGAAGTGCCCGGTGTCGAGCAGGTGCAACTCGGCGTCGGGCAGGTCGCGCAAGTAGGCCTCGGCGCCGGCAGCGCCGAAGATCTCGTCGTTCTTGCCCCACACGATGAGCACCGGCGGCTGGCGCTCCCGGAAGTACGCCTGGAAGGCGGGGTAGCCGTCCAGGTTGAACTGGTAGTCGTAGAACAGATCGAGCTGGACCGCCTTGTTGCCGGGGCGGTCCAGGTAGCGGTAGTCCAGCACCCAGGTGTCGGGGGGGACGTTCTCCGGCTCGCGCGTGCCATGGGTCCACTGCCACTTGGTGGCCTCGTAGGTTAGGTACTCGCGGACGGAGGCCTCGTGGGCGGCGCGATCCTTGGCGTGCGCAAACAACCGGTCCCAGAACGGCGTGAAGCCCTCCAGGTAGGCGTTGCCCGACTGCGTGATGATGGCCTGAACGCGCTCGGGGTTGCGTTGGGCGATCCGTAGCCCGATCGGCGCTCCGTAGTCCTGGATATACACGGAGAACCGGTCCAGGCCGAGGGCGTCGACGAACTTCAGGATGACCTCGTAGATTCGCTCGAACGTGTAATTGAACTCCTCGCGGGACGGGAACGAGCTCTGGCCGAAGCCCGGGTAGTCTGGAGCCACCAGGTGGTAGCGGTCGCTCAGCTTGGGAATCAGGTTGCGGAACATCTGCGAGCTGCTCGGGAACCCGTGCAGCAGCAGGAGCGTGGGCCGAGCCGGGTCGCCGGCCTCGCGGTAGAAGATGTCCAGGCCATCGACCTGCACCGTTCGGTGCTTCGTCGCCGAGGCCTGCCCGACGGTGGTGACGAGATTCATGGCGCGATCCCTCCTTCTGGGGCATGGGTCGATGCTGCCTGCCTCAGCGCGCTGAGACGAGGCTTGGTGGGTGAATCTGATCCAGGAGTGCCTTGCGCTGCTCGGTCACCATCATCAGATCGATCGCCGCTATCCTCTCAGGTTCCGGCGCTCTCCGCTGGCGAGAACATCGCCTCGAGCGTCTCCAGCTGCGGCGGTCTCGCCGTAATCCGCAGTTGACTGCGGTGATCAGTCTCGAGCTGCCAACCAATCGTCGAGCAGCACTGGCGCTCCGCTTCCACGACCGCCCGAATCTTCTCGGAAGCCGCAGGGTCAAACTCGACCACCAGGCTGTCCCCGTCGCGATGGAGCGACGTCACCGAACTCACGATGTCCTCGATGGACGGGGCTCCCGTCGGGCGGTGGCCCAGGTCGCAGCCCAGGACCTCGACCGCTTCGGGCGTTAGCTGCTCCCTCCTCCTGTCCCCTGTCGAAGACTCCGGCGGGACCACTTGCCGAGTCGAGTTGCACTTGCAGTAACCGCCGTCGCCGCTCGCTCCATCCATGAGGAGACAGTGGCCACACTCGGCCACGGTCAGGCCTGGTGGCCCATCCGAGGAGATGTGGCGGGCATCCTGCTCGAGGGCGTCCAGTTCGCTGCGCAGGGCCTGGAGTTCGGCAATCTGCTGATCGATCCGCGCCCGCTGGGTGGCGACGCGCTGCAAGATCTCCCGGGCATAGGCGCCGCACTCGGAGGAGAACGCCCGATCCACCAGGGCCTTGACCTCGGGCAGGGAAAGCCCGAGCAATCGGGCGCGTCGGGCCAGACGGAGGCGGCGTACATCGTTGGACGAATAGAGACGGTAGCCCGCCTCGGTCCGCTTGGGAGTAGGAATGATGCCCTCCGCCTCGTAGAAGCGGATGGTGGGCACCGACAGGCCGCTCTGGTGGGCGACCTTGCCGATGGTGAGCTGCTGGTCCATGCCTCCAGCCTAAACCCTCACGTCACTTGAGAGTCAAGCCCTTTGGCGAAGTGGCCAAGAGAATCAGCGCCGGTCGGGCTTCGCACGTCCAGGATCGCCCGGGGGCTCGGCGGCGTCAGTGACCCCGGTCACAGCGACGGGCGGGCGCACCCGTGCTCAGCCCGGCGGCACGGTCGGGGAAGAGGCAACGAGGGGCCGGTCCTCGTCAAGATGGGCTTACGCTGACGGCTGCCCGTCGAGGGCGTAGGCGATGGCCTGCTCCGGGGTCATCGCCCGGCCCTCGGCCCGGGATCAGACGGAGGCTCTACAGGCAGGCGGGGGAGCTCGCGCTCCAGATCATGAACAATCTGAAGCCGGGCTCTTGTGCTGTGGCCGGCACCTGATCTGGCGGCGCAAGCGGGGCCGCTGCACCGCGCGGCTCAGCACAGTTCATGGCGACTGGATGACGGTCGCCGGATCTGGCGCGATGCTCAGGCATCCTGTTCCGCATCGACGGACCTGACCCGCCGATTTCCGGGATGCCTCAAGGCATCGCCCCGGCGATCGACGCTACCATGCTCCACAGGCGAAACAGCCACTCAGTCAGGCTCGGTCGGATCACCGGGTGGATGTGGATAGGTGCGGCGTTGGCGTCATCCGAGCGTGACCCCTTCGGCCCGGTTCAGGGACCTGGCGCGGCGTGTCGTCGGCACAATCTGCCGGCGCAGCCGACGCCGCTGCTGGCGCGCGCCGGTGACGTCGACGCTGCCTGTCGGCAGATCCTGCGTGACGAGGTCCGCCAACCCGTGCCGGACGGCTCAGCTCGTGAGCTGAGCGCGACTAGCGAGGCTAAGCTTCTTGCGGATACTGCGGGCGTGGGCCTCAACCGTGCGGACGGAGAGGACGAGCGATTCGGCAATCTGCCCATTCGTGTAGCCACGCGCGAGAAGCGCCGCGACCTCCGCCTCGCGTCGCGTCAACGGACCTCCCGGAGCTTGTGGTACCTCGAGGGCTGCGGGCTCCGCCGTGATGCCGGGTGGTCGCGGCGACGGCCAAGCCGCGAGCAGTTGCTCGACCCGGATGGTGGTCCCGGTCGCCCACTCCGATGCGAAGGCCGCAGGGTTGAGCACGCGACGGAGATCGGCCAGCGATCGATTAATCTTCTCATGCTGGGCTGCCGGTAGTGAGGCGCCGATGGCCTCGCGGAGCGACCGGGCGGCCGCGAACAGCTGCACGGCCAAGCCAGGCACCTGCCGCAGCGTGGCGATCTGCGCGAGTTCATCGAGACACTGAGCGATGCTCCACCTGTCCCCCAAGTCGCGATGGAGCAACAGGCTTTCCCGGATGCGGGCCTCCGCCGTCGTGAGATCGCCCCGTCGTCTCGCCGCCTCGCCGAGTCCAACCAGCGCCAGCCCGATCCCGCGAGCATCGCGCAAGGCATCCGCCAGCTCCAGGCTCTCGCCGAGGAGCGACTCGGCCTGTTCGACTGCTCCTGAATCGAGGGCAAGCAGACCCAAGTAATTCAAGGCCCAGGCGACCCCCCAGCCATTCCTCGCCTCGTGCCAGGACGATAGTGACTGTTCAAAGAGGAGGCGGGCCGCGTCCAAGTGACCCTGGGCGCACGCCAAGCGCCCGAGCAGCAGGCGTGCGATCCCCGCGGCTGATGCGTCGCCGCGCTGGAGCGAGAGGCCCAGGCTTTCGTGGCACAGGCGGCGGGCCGCGTCATAGTCTCCGCGATCCAGGGCGAGGTGCCCAAGGGCCGTCGAGGCCGCCGCGATGCCCGCGGAGTCGAGGTGGGCGCGAGCGAGCGCCAGGCTCTCTTCGAGGAGCGCCGATCCCCGATCGTAGTCCCCTTGGTAGTGCGCGAGCCGCCCACCACCGAGGAGCGCCTTCGCTCGCCAGCGCCGCGCGGACTCGCTCAGGCCATCCGCCGCGGCGCTGGCGAGCAGACTCTGTTCGAGCCACATGCGCCCTTCGTGGAATCTCCCGCTAACGAACCAGAACCAGGCCAGCCCTCCCGCCAGCCGGAGGGAAACCTCCGCCTGGTCAGCCTCAGCGAGGCTCGAAGTCAGCGCCACCCGGGCATTCTCCTGCTCCTCCTCGAGCTGTCGCAGCCAGACCCGCTGGTCCGGCCCGTGCAGTCCCATCTCCGCGCGTTCCACGAGGTCTATGCACCACGCCGCGTGTCGCCGTCCGGTCGACTGCTTCTCGCCTGCGTCCACGAGCCGCTCGCGCCCGTACTCGCGGAGGGTCTCGAGCAGGAAGTAGCGGGCATGCCGACCACCCATGTCCACGAGGACGAGTGACTTGGTCACCAGTGCCCCGAGCAAGTGGAGAAGGTGTCGGCGATCTACCTGCCGCCCAATGCCGACTGCCTCGGCGGCCTCCAGTCCGAACCCGCCTGCGAAGACCGACAGGCGGCGGAACAGGGCCCGCTCCGGGGCAGACAGCAGGTCGTAACTCCAGTCGACAACGGCCCTGAGCGTCCGGTGGCGAGGCGGTGCGGTCCGGGTGCCCGCCGTGAGAAGGCGGAACCGTTCGTCGAGTCGCTCGGCGATCTGCTCCAGCGTCAGCAGCTCGAGGCGGGCGGCGGCGAGCTCGATAGCGAGCGGGATGCCGTCCAGGCGTCGGCAGATCTCGACGGTGGTCGCGAGGGCGGCACCAGCAAATTCGATCCCCGGGTGGATGGTCCCGGCACGATCGATGAAGAGCCGCACGGCCTCCGATCGCAATAAGTCAGGGAGATCCAACTCACGTCCCGCCGTGGGTGGACTGGGAGGTAAGCTGAGCGAGGGTACCCGCCGTACCTCCTCCCCGGTGATGTTCAGCGGCTCGCGACTGGTTGCTAGCACGCGCACGCCCGGGCACCCGTGGAGCAGCGCATCGACCAAGCCAGCGCACGCGTCTACCACGTGCTCGCAGTTGTCGAGCACCAGGAGCAGGTCACGCGCACACAGGGCCTCGACGAGCGTCTCTTCAAGGGAACGTCCTGGCTGCTCCGGCACGCGGAGTGCCGCGGCGACGGCTTGGGACACTAGCGCGGAGGCGACCAGCGGGGCAAGCTCCACGAACCAGATCCCGTTCGTGTACCGATCTGCGAGCCCCCCGGCTGCTTCGATCGCGAGCCGCGTTTTGCCCACGCCACCGGTGCCCGTCAGCGTCACCAAGCGATGCTTGGACAGCGACATTCGCACGTCGCAGATTTCCTGGTCGCGTCCCACGAACCGGGATATCGGGAGAGGCAGATTGTGTCGGCGCGGGGCCAGCGACGTCCGGCGATGGGGGTCGTTCAAAGCAGGACGCATCTGTTGCGGCATGCCTACGTCCTCACGATACGTCCGGCGCCCTTCGGCCCGCGAGCCACGTCGGTTCGATCCTTCATTGGACCGCCGTGCCTGGAGTGCGGTAAGCGGCGCATGATCGGTGGGGAGGTCGGGCGCGACAAGCTGGAAGACGTGCTCCGACACCGTCAGGTCTTTCAGTCGGTGCTCGCCGCGATCCCGCAGGCTGGCCCCGTCCGGGAGGCGCTTGGCGGCGAGCGCGGCCGTCGCATCGGACAGCAGGATCTGGCCGCCATGCCCGATGTCCCGCAGCCGCGCGCAACGATTGACCGCCGAGCCGTAGTAATCGCCGTCTCGCAGCTCAGCCTCGCCCGTGTGGATGCCAATCCGGACCTTGATCGGGCGCGGCGTCGGCCAGTCCTCGGCGACGAAAGCACCCTGGATCGCCAGGGCGGCGGCCACTGCATCCGACGCTGATGCGAAGACGGCGAAGCGGCTGTCGCCCTCGCCGCGCGGCCGGATGTGGACGCCGCTGTGTTGGAAGACGGCGGCATCGAAGAGCGCGTCATGCCGGGCCAGCGCGGCCCGCATCGCCTCGGGCGCCTCTTCCCAGAGCGCGGTGCTACCCTCCACGTCGGTCAGGAGGAACGTCACCGTCCCGCTCGGCATCTCGGCCACGAGCCTCCCCCCAGGCAGACACAGCCCATTTCGGCCAGCATCGACGCCGACGCTGTCCCTTGGTATCAGACGCTACCCTCACTGTACACCGACCAGATCAGGGCAGGCAGGTGGGGTGTTGTGATCCTGGTCACAGTCGCGGGCCGAGCCGTCGGCCAGGATCGCCCATACAGGGGTGGTCGCCGCGAGGCGGCCCGAGTGGAGGGGCTCATGGCGACAACCGCGCCGATCGATGAGGAGAAGCTTCACGCCTTCCTGGGGAAGATGGTTGACGACCTCGCGAGCTTCGTGGGATCGACAATGATGTACATCGGCGACCGCCTGCGTCTGTACCGGGCCATGGCTGATGGAGAGCCGGTGACCTCGGCGGAGTTGGCCG